>JAEEGL013319072.1_pt1 | contig 48109 bp, 28 predicted proteins | sample 9134231 | NCBI WGS metagenome assembly JAEEGL01 (sample SAMN16246548, study PRJNA631951) | gut metagenome | biome: gut microbiome; feature: rumen; material: fiber-attached | host: Bos | place: Iran: Karaj | collected 2018-10 | reverse complement strand
TTCGCATAGACCTTCGAATCGCCGTACGTCCCGACCGGGGCATAGACATGCATCTGGTAAGACTCGTCCAGGACGCCGCCGCCCGCCTTCATCCGGGCGACGCCGGAAGCATCGTAATCCCAGTCCCGCAGGTCGTACGGAGGCGTGCCGGAGCCGACGTATTTTCCCCGCTGGTACTTGACGGGATGGAAGCGCCAGGAGGCGAACTCCCCGTTCTCGATTTCCGCGATGGTATAGCCCCGGGGCGTCCCGGAAGCCAGGTATTCGTTGGTCCAGAGTTCGCCGGTCGAGCGGGCCAGGGTATGGACTTCCAGGCCCTCATATTTGTGTCCGGCGGGATAGACGTAATTATGGGTCGCATGCGTATGGCCCGCCCAGGCGTGGACCTTGGCATAGCCGGTCAGCAGGGCGGCATAGTCGTCCTTGTGCCGGGCCGAGCGTTCCCCGTTCAGGGTCTTGAACATGGGGGAATGGGAACAGGTCGCTATCGTCTTCGTCTTCGGGACATGGGAAAGGTCGGCCTGCAGCCATGCCCAGAGTTCGTCCGTGAGCCCCTGGTCATAGCCGGTGAGCCGGCCGGAATTGTCTTTCATGATCAGGTTGTCCAGCACGACGAAATGGATGTTCCCGTAGTTGAAGGAGTAGTTCCGGGGGCCGAAATGGGACTCGAAATCCCGCGCCGCCGCCTCGTCGTCGGCCGCCGAAGGATTGTTGTCATGGTTGCCCAGCACGTTGTAGGTGGGATAGCCGAGCCGTTCCAGGCCGGAGAGGTAGTTCGAGAAAAGGCTCATGTTCTCATGGACGACATCGCCGAGGCAGATCCCGAAGACCGGGCGGTCGGTGATGCCGGCCTTCGTTTCCTGCAGGTCGCGGTAAAGGTCCTCGCAGCAGTCCAGGGAGTGGTAGCCAATGTTGTCATAGCCGGCGCCGCTGGCCCGGGGCTGGGGATCGGCGGTGAAAAAGACCGTCGCCCTGCCCGGGTCCTGCACCGGAGAGAGCAGGAACTCCTCGACCTGGTAAGCTCCGTTCACCTTGCGCTGCCTGGAAAGGAGCTTGTAGAAAACGGGCAGGCCGTTCCGGACGACGGGCATATACCCCGACGGGGTGCTGATATGGATGAAGCGGCACACCTCGGGATCGACTTTCATGAAATAGGTCCCGTCCGGGCGCGTTTCGGTACACTGCCGTCCGTCCGTGACCACCACGCCGGAAATCCCGTTCCCGTCGATATCGACCACGGTTCCCGCCAGGTTCATCCCGTCGGGAACCGGTATCTCGGTCTGCGGCCCGTCGATGTCATCCCCCTGGCCGGGCGGCCCCGGGACCGGATTCACGATGTCCGCCGGATGGCAGCCGGCGAAAGCCAGGCACAGGGCCGGGAAAAGCAGGTAAATGGTTCTCATAACAAAACCAAAGTTACAGTTTTTCCCGGAAACACCAATACCGGCCGGTCAATTCATCCCCCGCTGCTTCTTGATGGTTTCGTATGCCTCCTGGATCTTGCGGAACTTCTCCGCCGCGGCCTTCTGGACCTCCGGGCCAAGGGTGGCCACCTTGTCGGGATGGTTCTTCATTGCCATCCGGCGGTAGGCGGCACGGACCTCGTCATCCGTGGCGGAAGGGCTGATTTCCAGCACCGTATAGGCGGAATCCGCCTCCTTGTAATACATGGCGATGACCGAGGACGCATCGGTGGAAGTCAGCCGGATGACTGCCGCGATGGCCTCGAGGGCATCCTTTTCCGACTTGCTGAAATCGCCGTCGGACGTGGCGATGCCGACCAGATAGTGGAAGAGCTGCAGCCGCTGGGAATAGTTCATATTGGCGGCAATCTGGTCACCGACGGTGTAGATGTTCACCTGCGAGGCATTCAGCCGGTCGAGGATCTGCATCGCCTGGGTTTCCGCCTGCACCCCGAAATTCCGGCGCATGAACTCCCGCACCGTCTGCAGCTCCGACGGATGCACCCGCCCGTCGGCCTTGATGACCGCGGACGACAGCACCAGCAGGCTGACAAAGAAGCTGTTCCGCTGCTCTGCCTGCGAATAGCGGCCGCCGGTGCGCTGATAGCCGCCGGGCCCGTAGCCGGCGCCGCCGGACTGCGTGCCCTGGTTGTAGCCGCCTTGGTTATAGCCGCCCTGGTTATAGCCGCCTTGGTTGTAGCCGCCCTGGTTATAGCCGCCGGGGCCATAGCCCGGGCCACCCTGGGCGGATCCATCCCCACCCGGCAGCTGATGTGACATATCGATATATGTATCAACGGCCTTCCCCAGCAGGAACCCGATCAGCGCGCCGATGGCCCCTCCGGCCACCCAGCCGAGGAAGCCCCCTATCCATTTTGCAGAACCCATATTTTTGCTGTTTTGCCGCCCTCCCCCGCAAATATCGCTCCACGTCCGATTGCTGACAAAATGTCGCGCCGCTTCAGGCCCGCCGCCCCGCCGGCTTTATGAGAACACCGACAACAAGGGACAGGATGCGTGAAATGGAAATAACTGCATATCAGTAAAATGCAGAAAATCAATTGCCAGATATGGGGTAATTGATTTTCTGTAAATAGTTGCCATATAGCGAGTTACATTTCACGCTCTATGTCCCGTCGGCAGAGGAAGGGCGGCGGCTCCATGGCGGGGAACGGCGGTCGCGGTCGGGGAAAGGGGTTCGTCCGGCTAACTCGCGCGGGGTGCTCCGACACCCCGCGCTCAAACACACGCCGGCCGTCCTGACGGAACACCCCTTTCCCCGGGCTCCTCTGTAACCGTTCCCCTTAATATCCGCCGCCACCCTTCCTCTGCCGCACGGGACGCATGACATGGCTGGCAATGCGATACCCCTCAGGGGTTTAAGCAAAACCGCCGCAAACCGCAGGACTCGCCTAGTATAGACACCTAACTATCAATGATTTAACCACCACCCAGCCGCAGGCGAGCCGTGATCAAGCCTCACCCCCCGGTGACATCGTCCCATGTGAACCGTTCCCATTAACTCCGTTCCAAGTAACTTCATTCCAAGAAACTTCGCTCCAAGTGACGGAGACGTCCCCAAAAAAGACCGGCCTCCGTCAAAATCGGCCCTTTTTGACGGAGACGTCCCCAGAAATGGGACGTCTCCGTCACTTTTCCGCATGCGTCAACAAGGGCGCGAGAGGAAGCGGCATCTTCAGGGGTGCAGGAGGACGGCGGCGACTATAAGGATGCAAGAAGATAGCAACGACTCCAGGGGTGCAGAGGGAAGGCGGCGACTATAGGGATGCAAGAAGATAGCAACAACTCTAGAGATGCAGAAGGAGGGCGGTGACTATAGGGATGCAAGAAGATAGCAACAACTCCAGAGATGCAGGAGGAGGGCGGCGACTATAGGGATGCAAGAAGATAGCAACAACTCCAGAGATGCAGGAGGAGGGCGGCGACGCTAGCGGAGCCAGCGGTCGGCGAAGTCCATGTAGCGCTGCCAGTCGTAGAGGATGATGTCGTGCTTGCCGGGCCGGAGATGATACCCGGTGCGGCCCCGGGAAAGGTCTGTCCCGACGGGAGGGAGCGCCGGCGCACCGGGACCACTGAGCGAGACGGAGCCATCCGCCGAGACGGTGGGGATTGCGTTGCCTTCCAGCGCTTTGTGTCCGTCAAGCGGCTCGCCATCCCCGAACGCTTCACCACAGCCGGCTGTCTCGTTGCCTTCCAGCGCTTTACGACCGTCAAGCGGCTCGCCATCCCCGAGCGCTTCACCACCACCGGCTGTCTCACTCCCGTCCAGTGCCTCGATGCCGTAGAGGGCGTAGACCGGGGCGGCACCAAGGAGGGAGAGGTATTCGCCGTGGGGGTCCGACCAGCGGTCTTCGCTGGCGCTGGCAACGTACAGAGGGCGCGGCGCAATGAGGGCTAGCAGTTCATGCTGGTCGATGGGGAGCAGGTCCTCACAGTCGTTATAGTCATGGAAACGGGGGCAGAACCAGTGGGGGAAGTGCGTGTTGATGCGGCGGACGGTCTCGCCGAACCGACGGCGGGACAGCGCAGCGCCCCCGCAGCCGGAGTCATTCGAGACGACCATCGCGAAGCGCGTGTCCAGCGCACCCGCCCAAAGGGCCGTCTTGCCGAGGCGCGAGTGTCCGACTACGGCCACACGGCTCCCGTCCACATCCGGATCGCTCTCCAGGTAATCGAGCGCACGGGAAAGGCCCCACGCCCAGGCGGCGATGGTACCCCATGCCGAGGGGTCGCGGACCGGCGAGCTGTCGGAGCATCCGTCAAATACGCCATGGACGCCATTGCGGAAGCCGTCGTCATAATCCGGGTCCACATCTGCGCAGCAGAAGGTCGCGACGGCATAACCGCGGCGAAGGATTTCCTCGTAAGGCCAGCGGCGGGCATGATAGCCGCGGGGATACCAGACGAGGTCATGCCCATAGCGGAGCGTGTCGCCCGGGGTGACGGACGGGTCGTCCGTGGTCGTATGGTTGCCGAAGAAATTCGGGCCGAGGAAGGCCGGGGCGGGAGCGGTCCGGTCATTCGGAACATACAGAAGCAGACGGAGATACGCCCGCTCATCGGCCGTGAAATATACACCGGCCTCCTTGCGGGTCGCCAGTCCCCCGAAAGCGGACGGATCCGTGGAAAGGACCCGGCAATGGAACCCGGCAGGCACCCCGGGCGCCCGGCCGAACATCTCCCTTTCGAACAAGTCCACCAGTTCCGGCCGCCTGTGCCGTTCCCAGTCGCGCACGGACCGGACCGGACGGCCATTCTCCCCCACCAGCGGGTCCGGCAGTGCAAAGGCCGGAACCCCCGCCTCTTCATAAAGGAAATCGGAAAGCGGGGCGAAGCGCTCCTCTTCGTTGAGATCGAGTACATCCAGCCAGCCGGCATCGTTCTTTTCCGTGGGCCGGTTGCAGAAGAATCCGTACCGCGCCCCGATCCACCGCCCTGCCCGGGCGGAAAAGTCTTGCGCGGCCCGCTCGTAATGCATCCCGTCCAGGCTGTAGCTGATCCGGCAGCGCGCTTCGGGCACATTCCCCTCAACGGCCTTCGCCCGAACATCCAACCGCACCCAGACGACCGCCTCCGGTACCGGAACATACCGCACGGGCGGCACATTCGGGGACGCATGCTCCGCGGCCACAGGATCATACCGATACGGCAGAACCGTCAGCGGCACGGCATCGCCACCCTCCGGTCCGGTGATGAATTCCAGCCGCGCCCCATCGGGCGTATCCGTCAGCTGCAACCCGGCGTAGGCATCGCCCATGACCAGGAAACCGGCCGTCTCGCCGCGGTCTTTCCGCGCCGCGTTCGGCCGGAAGGACAAGCGGGCCGTCACGATGAAATGTTCAGCGAAGAAACTGTGCATCAAGAAGTTGGGACACATCCGGAAATCCACCGGAGCAGGCCCGTTCATGACGGAATAGAGCCGGATCCCGCCGTCCGGGCGGACAGAATGCCAGGACGGCGCAGGGATGCAGGGATACTGCCAACCGGCAGGAAGGCCATAGCCGGGCCATGCAGCCGGAGCCGGGTTTGCGGCTTCCTTGCCGGAAACACCTGCCGGGGCCGACGAGGCCTCACCGGAGCCATCCGCCGGAGCGGCCGGGAGCGAATAACGGGCCGCAAGGCCGGCCGGCAACGGATGGCCATCCGGGGCGGCAAGCGGCAGCGGAGCCACAGCGACCGGCGCCCCGACCCCGTCCCCGTCCGGATCGGCGCCGATCACCGGCCAGCCGTCCTCCGTCCAGTGCATCGGCTGGAGATGGACAATGCGGCCATAGGCGCCTTTATCCTGGAAATGGAGGAACCAGTCGCGACCGTCCGGCGTCTCCACCCACGCCCCCTGATGGGGACCGTTGATGCCCGACAAAGGCAGCGCGTCCAGCCCGCCGGCCGCCACTCCGTCAGCAGCGCCATGATCGGGCACTGCCCCGGTGCCGGCCGCCAAAACGCCCCCGGCGCCTGCCGTTTCGCCTCTGGCCGAAGCCATCACCACGCGCTCCTCAAACGGCCCCCAGGGGCTGCGGGCGCGCAAAACCGTCTGCCATCCCGTAGCGACGCCGCCCGCGGGAGCGAAAAGGTAACACCACCCATCCCGGCGGTAAAGCTTGGTCCCTTCGATGGTCGGCTGGGTCAGGTGTCCGTCATAGACAATGCGGGACGGGCCCAGCAGACGGGTGCCGTCCGGCGCCATTTCGGCCATGAACAGGACACTTTTCAGCCCCGCCCGGGAGCCGGCCGCCGCATGGGAGAGGTAGGCCTTCCCGTCGCTGTCCCACAGCGGGCAGGGATCGATGAAACCCTTTCCGCGCAGGAGCCAGACCGGTTCGGACCAGGGACCGGCGGGGTCCTGCGCCCGCACCATGAAGATGCCGCGGTCGGGATCGCCGCAGAAGATATGGAACCAGCCGTCATGATACCGGATGGCAGGCGCCCACACGCCGTTGCCGGCCGAAACGCGGCCCCGGAACGCATCCCGGTCCTCTTCGGGGAACGAAGCGCCGGGATACTCCGTCAGGGCCGCCCCGATCTGCCGCCAGTGGACCAGGTCCCGGGAATGCAGGACGGGCAGGCCGGGGAAACAGTGGAACGAGGAGGCGGTCAGGTAATAGTCCTCCCCTACCCGGCAGACGTCCGGGTCGCTGTAATCCAGGTGCAGGACCGGATTGGCATAACGGAATACCGCATCCCCCTTTCCGGGATGATGTTCAACGGAGGAAACAGCCGGACGGCAACCGGGAATGGCAAGGCAGAGCGCCAGGATCAGGCAGATGTTTCTCATGATGGATCGCGTAACGGTTACAAAGATACGCGATTTCCCGGATATGCCAACGGCCCCGGAAAGCAGCCCGCCGGTCCACGGCCAACCGGCCACGGCCAGCGACCCCATCCCGCAGCCCAATAGGCCCGCCCGCGGATGGCTACCAGCTGATCCGGGCGGTATAGACCTTGCCGAAACGGTCTGTCACACTGACGGTTCCGGCGCCGGAGAGCGCCTCGACGGGGGTGCTGAACAGGGTGTTCGGATTCCCCGTCGTCGTCGCGTCATAGCCGGAATAGTCCTTGAGCGTCTGATTGTAGGTCTTGTAGAAGGTCTTGAACGCCGTGTCCGCGAAATCATAGCGCGAGGCCGATTCGACGGGCACCATCTGCACGGAAGAACCGCCGTCCAGGGTGAAGACGGGCGTACTCCACTTGCTGTCCCAGAGGAAGATATTCGCATAGACCTTCGAATCGCCGTACGTCCCGACCGGGGCATACAGGTGCATCTGGTAGCTTTCGTCCAGGACGCCCCCGCCGGCCTTCATCCGGGCGACACCGGCGTCGTCATAATCCCAATCCCGCAGTTCATAGGACGGCGCGGCCGGGCCGATGAAAGCCCCCCGCTGGTACTTGACGGGATGGAAACGCCAGGAGGCGAACTCCCCGTCCACGATCTCGGCGATGGTATAGCCCCGCGGCGTCCCCGACGAAAGGTACTCGTTGGTCCACAGTTCGCCGGTCGAGCGGGCCAGGGTATGGACCTCCAGACCGCCGTACATATGCGCCTCCGGGTACACGAAATTGTGCGTCGCATGGGTATGCCCGGCCCAGGCATGGACCCGGGCATAGCCCGTCAGCAGGTTCGCATAGTCGTTCTTGTGCCGGGCCGACCGTTCCCCGTTCTGGGTCTTGAACATCGGGGAATGGGAGCAGGTAGCGACCGTCGCCGTCTTCGGGACGAAGGAAAGGTCGGCCTGGAGCCATTCCCAGATCCGGTCCGTGAGGCCCTGGTCATAGCCGGTCAGGCGGCCGGACTTGTCCTTCATGATCAGGTTGTCCAGCACGACGAAATGGATGTTCCCCACATTGAACGAGTAGTTCCGGGGCCCGAAATAGGACTCGAAATCCGCCGCGGCAGCCTCGTCGTCGGCCGCCGAGGGATTGTTGTCGTGGTTGCCCAGGACATTGTAGGTAGGGTATCCGAGCGTCTTCAGGCCCGCGATGTAGTTCGTGTACAGGGACATGTTCTCATGGACGATGTCCCCGAGGCAGATGCCCAGCACCCGCCGGTCCGCAGGCATCGCCGCCCGCGTCTCCTTCAGGTCCAGGTACAGGTCCTCGCAGCAGTCCAGGGAGTGGTAGCCGATCTTGTCAAAGCCGGCGGAAGAGGCCCGCGGCTGCGGGTCGGCGGTGAAAATCACCGTCGCGCGGTCCGGATGGGCCACCGGCGTGAGCGTGAAGGTGTCCACCGTATAGACCCCGTTCTTCTTGGACTGGCTGGCCAGCGACCGGTAGAAGACGGGACGGCCGCCATAGACGGCCGGCATGTACCCCGACGGGGTGCTGATATAGATGAACTTGGCCGTAGCCTCATCGACCTTCATGCGGAAGGAGCCGTCGGCCAGGGTCAGGGTGCACTGCTGGCCGTCCGTCACCACGACGCCTTCGATCCCCTTCCCGTCGGAATCGACCACTTTCCCCTCCACGTTCATCCCGTCCGGAACCGGCGTATCGGGCTTATCTCCTTCATCATCCGGTTTTTCCACCGGATCGGGGCCGGGGACTTCCTGTCCCGGCTTCTCCTCCGGATGGCAGCCGGCTGCGGCCAGGCACAGGGCTGCGGCGAGCATCAGACAGACCTTTTTCATAGAATTCCGGGTTTATTGCAGGCAGCCGGTGCCCTGGAGATTGCCCCCGTGGCAGGGCCAGCCGGCGGTCGCGATGTCCACGCCCACGTACTTGCCCAGGACGGGCTTCTGCGTCTTGTTGCCGGCATCGTTGCACAGGATATACAGGATGCCGCCGCAGAGGCCGGATCCCGTCATGGGGCCTTCCAGGCCCTTCATGTTGGCCCAGTCGGCGAGCACCTCCCCGTCGGGGCTGATCTTGACGGTATGGCCGGCGCCGGCGTATTTGTTGTTGCCCGCGACGAGGTAGATATTGCCCTCCGCATCGACCACGGGCTGGCCGTAATTGTACGAATTCCGCTTCCAGGAGCCCTTCTTCCAAAGGGTCCGGAGGGTGCCCGATTCCAGCCGGGCGTAATAGCCGTCCTTGTCCGCGACGATGATGTCGCCGTCCGGAAGGACGACGCTGCCCCAGAAGCTGTTGGTGGCGATATCCGCATAGGTCAGGATCTTATGCGCCTTCAGGTCCACGGCCGTCATGCAGGCCGTCAGGTCGAGCAGGCTGTAGTCCGACAGGTCCGACGGGGCGCTCTGGTTGCTGCCCTTCGAAGGGATGTAGGCGATCTTCCTGACGGGATCGACGGAGAAGCAAGCGGCATCGTTGCTGTTCTTGTAGAGGTCGATCGCGGCGATGACCGCACCGTCGGCCGCATTGAGGAACATCGCGCCGTCGGTGGTGGCGTCGCAGGCGCAGAAAAGTTCATTGCCATTGAGCACCATCCCCTGGACATTGGCCGCGAGCGTGGCCTCCCAGAGCTTTTCGCCGGTTGCAGCCCTGACCGCATGGACATGGGCGGCGGCATCGGCGAAAAAGACGGTGGAACCGTCCTTGGAGACGACCGGGGTGGCATTCTTGTTCGCCCCTTCCATGCCTTCGTATTGCCATTTCAGGCTTCCGTCCGGCTTGACGGAGAACATGTCCCCGGCGGTCGTGGTGACATAATAGATGTCGCCCGTGACCGGATTGACGGTCGGAGCCGTGCAGCAGGTCTTTTCGGCGCCCGGATCGAATTCCCACTTTTTGGTCCCCGACGCCGTATCAAAGGCATAGAGCTTCGTGCCCTTGCGGTCCGTCGCGCAATAGAGGGTGGACTTGTCCACCGAGAAGACCGGCGCGCCGTAGCGGAAAGCCTGCGGCGTCACGCCCCAATCGTTGTAGAACAGCTTGTACGGCGTCGCGGTGACCTTCAGCTCCCAGTTCATTTCCTCCCCGTTCACCGTCGCGGTGACGGTGACGGGCACGTCAACGGGCGAATTGTCCGTCACGCTGAGGTAATCCACATCGAGCGGGGTCGTCACTTCCGCCCCTTCCTTCACGACAGTTTCCCCATTGGCCTTCCACGACCATTTGATGTCTTTGGCCATCTTCCAGACGGCCGTATCGAACCGCAGGGTCACGGTCTCGCCGGAAAGGATGGACGTCCTGTCCACGGAATGCGGGTCCGTCGCGGGGAGCGGTACGCCGGGCTCCTCGCCGGGCGTGTCGGGTTTATCCTGGTCCCCGGGCGTTTCCGTATCTGCCGGCTGCTCCGGGACCGGCTCCGGCTTTTTGCAGGAAAAGACGATGGCGGCGAAGACCGCCAGCAGGAGGAAAGACTTTTTCATCAGTTTCAATATTTGTCGATGTAAGCGGGAATCAGCTGCTGGATGCCGCGCATTTCCGCCGCGTTGTCGAGGACGGTCATGAAAGGAAGGGCCGCAGCCGTCGTATAATAAGCGTTGTAATAGTCACTGTAGGAAGTGCTTCCTGCAGCGAACCTGCAGCCCTTGACGAGGGTGGCGTAATCCGGATAGTCCGCGGACGCGCCGGTCAGGGCGCAGCAGACCATCTGGGTCATGATGTAGCCCATCAGCGGATTCGGGTGATAGGTGTCGCTGCTCTTGTGGTTGCAGAAGGTATAGCGGTCGCTGTAGGTCAGGCTGCCGCCCGGCACCTTGACGGCGCCCGTGTAGATGTCGTACGCCAACTGGCCGCAGTTGATGATGGTGAAGCCGTCCGTGTCGTGGAGCGTCTTCAGCTCGTCCAGTATCCGCGTGTGGTTCTTGTACACACTGTATATGTGATTGATATAGATCTTCTTCACATTCGGATTCACGTCGGAGAAGCGCTTGTACACCGCACGGACGTCCGGGACGAAATTGGAATTGTTGTCGCCGGACTCCGAGAGGATGACATAGTCGAACGAGGCGAGGTCGAGCCCCTTCAGGAGGTCCTCGCCGACCGTGCAGTCGCTGCCGGAGGTCTTGCAGCCCGCGGCGGTGTAGTCATACAGGTGATGGCCGCCCTGGGTGCAGTCGATGACCGTGACCTCATGGCCCAGGGCCTTCATCAGCTTGTAGAACATGCCGGGGTCCTCCTGGCCCTGGTTGCCCTTCTGGACGAATCCGCCGTAATAGACCATCGAGTTGGCGATGACGATGAACTTCTTGCCCTTCAGGGGATCCGCCGGTTCCGGGGAGCCTTCCGCATACACGGCGTTGTACACCACTTCCGTCGAGCCATTGACCAGGTTGTTGCCGCACTTGTTGCCGTTGAGCCCGTGCTGGAAGTTGCTCGCATCCAGCGTCAAAGTCTGCTCCCCGCAGGTCAGTGCGCCGGAGACGCGGACGGGATCCGCCGCCGTGCCGCAGATATGGACATACCCCGACGCGGCCGGGCTGCTGCCGAAGACAAGGCCGCAGCACTCCAGCGGGTTGGAAGACAGCGTGGAAGTGGCGGCATAGGCGCCTGTGATCCGGCACGCCGCCTCGCAGCCGGCGAAGGTCGTAAAGTCGCCCTTGATGGTGTTGAAATAGCCCACCAGGCCGCCCAGATAGACCGCGCTGCCGGCGAGGTCGCAGCTGAGGTCGCCGTAGTTCCGGCAGCCCGTGATGTCCACTTCGTTCTTGGTCTCGCCCACGATCCCGCCGTTCCGGATGTTCCGGATGGACGTCCCGGCGGGAACCGTCATCGAAATGGCCCCGCGGTTGACGCAGCGGGCGATCCGGATGCCGGACACGTCGGCCATGCCGGTAATCCCGGCGAGGCGCTTGTACACCTGCGTGGCGCCGGCAGGGGCGGCGTAGGTGATGTTGCCGTAGTTCTCGCAATCCTCGATCTGCGCATCCGTCGAGCAGGTGCCGGCGATGCCGGAAAGGTACATCGCGCGGGTGTCCTCCGGGGCGTCGAAGCGGATGTCGCCGCGGTTGACGCAGCCGGTGATGCGGCCCTTGTTGGTTGCGACGAAGCCGGCGAGGCGGGCCGTGGCGCCCGGATCGGCGGAGCAGGTGATCCCCGCCCGGTTGGTGCAGCCGGAGACCGTCCCGCTGTTCGTCTGGGCGATATAGGCCATGTTGGCGGAAACGGCCATCGAGCAGCTGCCGTCAATCACCAGGTTCTGCACCGTTCCCTCGTTGGTGAGGATCAGCGGGGCCTTCGCCGCCCAGTTCCGCAGGCTGTGGCCCTGGCCGTCCAGCGTTGCGACAAAGGTCTCTATCGCAGGAAGTTCCATCCCCGCGAGGTCGAGGTCTGCCGTCAGGGAGACGACCGTTCCGGCCGGATAGAGGGCGGCATCGCCGCCGAAGGTCAGGAAGTCCGCGAAATCGGCCGCCTTCCCGATCGCGAGGACCGGGACGAAGACGAACTTGTCCTGCGAAAGGGCCACCGTCCGGGTCAGGCCCTTCGGCATGGTGAGAGTCAGCGTGGCCGTGCGCGCCTCCCCCTCGTTCTTCGGGGCGGAGATGCTGACGGCATGCGCCTCGCCGTCACCGGGAACCTGAAGCGGTGTCACGGTCACCCACTCGGCACTGCACGTGATTTCCACATCGTAATTCGCTGTCACACTGAGCGTTGCCGCATCCGAACCGGAAGGATCGAGGGAGATGGCCTCCGCACTCAGCGTCATCTTCTCGGCGAGGTCCTTGTTCCCTTCCTGGAACACGGCCACCGCCTCCGTGGTGCCCATAGGCATGGTCACCAGGACCGTCCCCTCGCGCTCCGAGGTCGTCTCATTGAGGGCGGCGGTCACCTTGACGTCGTGATAGGCGCCGTCCCCTTCCACCCGCGCCGGGGAGACTTCCAGCCATTCCTCTTCGGAAGAGAGGGTCATCGGATAATTGCCGCGCACGGTGAAGACCGCCTCGCCGCCCTTCGCGGGCAGGGTGAGCTGGACCCCTTCCGTCTTGACGATCAGGTCCTCGGGATCGCCCGTCTGGCCGTCGCCGACCACCTCGTAGAGGATGTTCTTGTAATCCGCCTCCGGGATGGCGCCGCCGTTGACGCTGGTCTTGGAACCGTCGCCGTCCAGCAGGGCCTGGTAGTCCTTCGCGATGGCGATCTGCTTGACCTTCGAGGCCAGGCAGGTGACGGATCCGGCCACCCGGATCGGCTTGTCGGTCGTGCCATAATGGAGCGTGCTGTAACCGCTCTGGCCGCTGAAACGGCCCGTCACCAGGCCGGCGGACTTGCACGGGTTGTTGCCGTACTGGCCGGAGGCCTTCGTCTGGGCGGTGATATTGCAGTTGACGACACTCCCCTCGAAGACGGTCGCATCGCCGCTGGTCACCTTCGCCTGCCAGCCCTGGAGGCCGCCGATGTAGGATTCGGCCTTGAGCCGGATGTCAAGGTCGGCGTAGTTCTGGTTGCCGCCCGTGGCCGGGGCGCCGTCCAGGTAGCCGACGATGCCGCCGATGTAGGACTTGCCGCTGCCGCTGAGCTTGTTGGTGGAAACCAGGGCCTCGCGGTGGTTGATGCAGTTCGTCAGCGGGGCGCCCTGCTGGCGCGCGGTCATGCCGCCGATGAAATAGACACCCGTGTTCTCGACCGGGTTGCAGGAGAAGGCACCGTAGTTCTCGCAGGCGTCGATGGTGCCGTAGCTGTATCCGGCCACCCCGCCGAGATAAGCGTTGGCCGTCGCGCTGTCGGGCGTGTAGGAGAAGGTGCCCCGGTTGATGCAGCCCGTCAGCGCGGATTCCGGATTGTGGTAGCCGACGATGCCGCCGAGGTAGAGTTTCGTGGTGCGGTTTCCGGCGGCCCGCATCCCGGCCTCGTTCACGCAGCCGCTGAGAGAGCCGAAGTTCTGGGCGACGAAGGGACCGAAGGACTGGTCCACGTCCGCGACCGGTACCTCGAAGGCGCAGGAAGCGTCGATCCGGAGGTCGTTGACCACGCCCTCGTTCCGGAGAATGAGCGGCGTGGATGCACGCAGGTTCCTGATACTGAAGCCGTTCCCGTTGATGACGCCCTTGAAGACCTCGACCGGCTTGAAGGACCGGCCGTCCATGTCGATGTCGTGGGAGAAGGAGATGGCCTCCCCTTCCTCCATCGTCACGGCGCAGGTTTCGAGGAAATAGACGAGGTCGTCGGCGGAAGCGATGTTCTCCGGCATGTCGGGCCGTTCATAGAAAGGCTGCGACACGGCGATGGTCTTCGTCAGCGTGCTCGCGGTGAGGGTGATGTTCCCGGTCCGCGCCGCGCCGCCTTCCCCGCTGTTCCGGCCGGCCGTCGCGACGACCGTATAGACGCGGCCGTCTCCGGGGACCTCCGCCGAAGCGAGGGTGACCCATTCGGGGGCCTCCAGGCGGGTGTCGTAGTTGCTTTCCACCGTGAAGGACAACGCGCCGCCGCGGCCGGCGAAATCCAGCGTCTCCGTATTGACCGTCAGGTATTCCACGCCCACGTTCCGGGCATAGGGATTCAGGATATCGGCCTCCTGCCGGCAACCCGGAACCACAAGGACGGCCGCCGCAAAGCTTAGGATGATGGTATTGATTTTCATGGTCTTTCCTCTTTTATTCCCATCCGGGATTCTGGACAAGCGCACCGCCGGTCAGGTCGATCTGCGGCTGCGGAACGGGATAGAGATAGTCCCGGGACTCATCCCAGCGCCGGCAGGCGGGGTCGTTCCGGTAGGCGGTCATGTAGCCCTTCTGCGGGGCCTGGTCCAGCGGATCGTCCGGATCCACCAGCCAGAGGTCGGACAGTTTCCGCGCGTTCGCCGCGGGAATCTCCGGTCCGGAGGTCTTGTCCGTCACGTAGAGCTCGAAATCCTTCACGCCGTCGCCGTCCATGTCATACAGGCCGGGACCGGGGACATACACGCCGTAATAGCCCGTCACATCGGTGCCGCAGAGGGCGAAAGCGTCGCTGTTCTGCTGCAGGCCTTCCCGCCAGCGGAGGACGTCGTAACGGTGGAACCCCTCGAATATCAGTTCGATGATCCTTTCGCGGCGCACCTCGAGGACCAGGGCGCGGTTGCCGCCGGTCATCCGGGAATACGGGTAGCAGCGCTCCATGTACGGATCCGCCGTGACATCGGCCTGCAGTTTCGGCATGCCGACCCGGGCGCGCAGCCGGTTGACGGACTTGTCGAGGTCCGCCTGGGTCAGGGTGCCGAGCTCCGCCTTCGCCTCGGCGTAGTTCAGGAGCACCTCCGCATACCGGAAGACGGGCATGTCGCAGACGCCCTTGTTCATGATCGCATTCTCTTCCTTCGCAGCGAACTTGATGGGCTTGTATCCCGTGTAGGTCTTATAGAAGGTATTGGGTGTCAGCGTCTTCGCCCCGACGAGCCGGTAGCCCGGGCACATGAATGTCTGGCTGAGGCGGGGATCCCGTCCGGCCACCTCGTCCAGGAACCACATCTTCTCGTTGCCGGGCTTGTCGGTGAAACGGGTGCCGTCCTTGCACAGGTACATGTTGATGATCTTGCGGGGGACGCTGAGGTTGTACTGGTCGTAGTTGTAGGGCAGGCTGTGGGCGAAATTCTTCAGCTCGGAGGTCGTGTTGTCGTAAATCTTCGCAAGGATCACCTCTTCCGCGACGGCGTCATCCGCGCTGAACAGGGAGCGGTACGGCTCCTGGCCCTGGGACCAGATGTCGTAGCGCCCGCTTTCGATCACCTGAAGAGCCGCATCGGCCGCCAGTTCGAGGAAATACCGGGCGCTCAGCGAGACCGGTTTCCCGTCGAACTCCGTCGGGTCGTTCTTCGGGGCGAATGCGTCATCGGCATGATAGACGCGCCAGGTGCCCTCGAACAGCGCCGCGCGGCTCTTCAGGGCCAGGGCGGTCCACTTGGTGACGCGGGCGACATCCGTCTTCTCCGGCAGGTGCCCGATTGCGAAATCCAGGTCCTTCATGATCTGGAGCATCACGTAGCCGCGGGGGTCCCGGGGCCGGCGGAGGTCCTCCTGGTCGGAGGACGAGACGACATGGTCATAATACGGGACATCCCCGAAATGCCTGACTTTCAAGAAGTAGCCGAGGGCGCGGAAGAAGCGGGCCTCCGCTTCGTAGTGCAGGCGCACCGCCTCGTCCCGGCAGTTGCCGGAATTCTCGAGGAACAGGTTGATGCGGCGCATCGTGCCCCAGCCCCAGTAGGTCTCGCCGGTGTTTTCGGACGTCACCAGCCGGGTCCCGATCATCCAGGGGTTCATGTTGTTGGACACGCAGTCGTCGGAACACCACTGGCAGGAGGAGACCGGCACGGTCAGGTAGTTGTTGTAGCAGCGGTTGAGCCAGAGCTGGCACTCCGATTCGGAGGTGAAGAAAGCCTCCGGGTTGACATCGTCGATCGGAAGGCGCGTGAGGCCGTCGTTCAGTTTCTCGCAGGAAAGGAGGACGAGCGCAAGCAGCGCGGTGGAAATGATCTTTTTCATACCTTGGCCAACTTAGAAGGTTATCGTCGCTCCGACCGAGAGCGTGCGGGGATACAGGTAGCCGACACCGGTGTTGCTCGTCGCGACGCCGGAAGCGTTCGCGAGTTCCGGATCGATCAGGCGCGTGTGCTTCCGGAGCGGCGAGAAATAGAACAGGTTCTCGCCGCTCACATAGAAGCGAAGTTTTTCAACAGCGATCTTCCTGCTGAGTTTCGCCGGGAGGGCGTAACCCAGGGTCAGGTTCTTCAGGCGCAGGTAGCCGATGTTCTGCAGGAAGTAGTCATTGGCGGAGCCGAGCCCGGTATAGTAGTCATTGGACGTGTAGGCCGAATAGCCGCGGGGACGCGGGAAATAGGCGTCCGGATGCTCCGGCGTCCAGACGTTGTCCATGAAACGCTTGTGGATGAACGTGACGCTGGTCGAGGAGTACGGGCCCCAGAACGCGTAGCCGCCGTAGGTGCCCTTCGGATACCAGTCCTTGTGGCCGATGCCCTGGAAGAAGGCCGAGAAGTCGAAGCCGTTCCAGTCGAAATCGATGCGGAAGGAGTAGTTGAAATGCGGCTGGGTCGTACCGATGACGGCCAGGTCGCCGTGGTCGTCGAGGGTGTTCCGGCCCTTGGAGATGATCCCGTCCGGTTCCCCGTCCGGACCGCCGATGTCCAGCAGTTTGAAGTCGCCCGCCTTGGCGCCTTCCCCGTCCACGCAGACACCGCCGCCCGGGTAGTAGTAGCCCGGCTGGTACTGGCGGCTGTCCACCGCCAGCGTGTATTCCCGGGCCTCCTCGTCGGTAGCGAACAGGCCGCCGGAGCGGAAGCCCCAGATCGTGCCGAGTTCCTCGCCGACATAGTGGCTGTCCAGGGTGCCGGTGGGGTTGTAATAGCGCGTGAAGAAGGTGCGGCGGTCGCCGAGGAAACCGGTCAGGCCGTAATGGAAACGCTTGCCTCCCAGCATGAAACTGTCGCGCCAGCTGAGGGAGAACTCCCAGCCGTAGGTGCGGAGGTCGGCGCAGTTTTCCTTCGGTTCCGTCGCGCCGAAGACCTCGGGCAGCGCGACGGAAGCGGTCAGCATGTCCTTCGTGTCCCGGATGTAATAATCCCCGACGAACTTGAGTTTCTGGTCGAAGAACGACAGGTCGAGGCCCGCGTCATAGGTGTTCACCGTCTCCCAGGTCAGGCTGTCGGAGACCGGCGCGGAGATGGAGGCGTAGCGGGATTTCGTCTGTCCGTCGAAGGTGTAGTCCTGCGTATTGTCGATGGAGATCTTCTCGATGTAGTAGTAGTTCGACACCTGCTGGTTGCCGAGGGAGCCGGCCGAGAAACGGAGCTTGCCTTCCGAGACGGCCGGACGGAGCGCCGCGAAGAAGGGCTCGTCGCTGAACTTCCAGGCCAGGGAAGCGGACGGGAAAAAGCCCCAGCGGTGCTGCGCCCCGAAACGGGAGGTGCCGTCGTAGCGGGCGCTCGCCTCGAAGATGTAGCGGCCCTTCCAGTCATAGTTCACCCGGCCGAAGAAGCCGAGGGTCGCATATTCCGAGTTGCTGTTGGAAACAGTATAGGACGCGCGAGGGAGGCCGTTTTCATCGGCGCTCTGGTCGATCAGGGCGAAGGTGTCATAGCCGTCCACGAGCACCGGGACGCCCTTCACGGTGAAATCCGAGGTGCGGGAGGCCTCGTACTGGGCGCCTGCGAGGAGTTTCAGGTAATGGCCGCCCCAGTTGTTCTCATACTGGGCGGTGAGGGTCGCGACGTGGACCTCTCGCCAGTCGCGGTCTTCCTTGTAGGAATTGGTGGTGCCGGACATCTCGTTGATGATGCCGGGCTGGTTGGACCAGAAATACTTGCCCGTGCGGTAGGTATTGTAGGTATCGATGCGGCGGAAGTCGTACTGGCCGGTCAGGGTGAATCCGCGGAAAGGCATGAATTCCAGCTTGCCCGTCATCGTCAGGTGGCCGGTATCCTTGCTGTTGTGGTTCGTCCCGGCGAGGGCCTGGTTCGCGGAGTTGTTCATCATGTTGGTCTTCGCGGCCCCGGCGAGTTCGATCGGGTAGTTCACCAGCGAACCGTCCGGATTGTACGGGGAGAAGGCGGGGGAACCATAGCGCCAGAGGTTCTCGAAGGTCGATTCCATGTCGGAATTGCCCTGCCAGGCATAGTTCTTCTTGGCATAGGAGAGGTTGTTCGAGAAGCGGATGAAGCGGTTGACCTGGGCCGTGACCTTGCTGCGGACCGAATAGCTGCGGAACTTGTCGCTGAGGCTGCCCTTCAGCAGGCCGGTTTCGTTGTAGTAGCGGCCGCCGACATAGTAGCGGATGCCGCCGGAGCCGCCGGAAACGGAGAAATCATGCTCGGAAACGGGCCGGTTCGTATTGTAGAAGTAATTGAACCAGTCGAAGTTGCCGTAATAGTGATAGTAGCCGTCCGTACCCGCTTCCACCCAGGGACGGGCGGGGTTCTCCACCACGTCGTTCCGGCGCTCGAAGAGCTTCAGCAGTTCGCCGTTGGCCACCGTGTAGTCGTATTCGTTCAGGCGGGAGCTGTGGAAGGAATGCTGCTGGAAATAGTTGATGATGGAGATGTGGTCATAGCCCGTGGTGATCAAGTCCATGTCCGTGGTCGGCTGGATCCAGCCCTGGCGGAAACCGTAGGTGACGCGGGACTTGCCCGTCGAACCCTGCTTCGTCGTCACGAGGACGACGCCCGCGGAAGCCTTCGCGCCGTAGATGGCGCAGGTCGAGGCATCCTTGAGGATCGAGACGGATTCGATGTCGTTGGGGTTGAGCATGGCGAGGCTGCCTTCGACCCCGTCGATCAGCACGAGCGGGCTGCCGCCGTTGACGGAAAGCGTGCCGCGGATGTTGATGGAGGCGGAGCTGTTGGCGCTGCCGTTGCTCGTGGTGATGTACACGGAAGGGTCCGCGCCTTGGAGGGCATTGGCCGCGGAGACGACGGGGCGCTGGTTGAGCGTCGCGCCGTCGACGATGCCGACGGAACCCGACAGCGTGCTTTTCTTCTGGGTGCCGAAGCCGACGACAACCACCTCGTCGAGGATGTTTTTCGAATCGTCGAGGACGATGTCGTAAGGAACGGCCTCGTTGCCGGTCAGGTCGATTTCCGTATCGGCGTATCCGATGTAGGAAACGATGATGCGGGCCGGGAAGCGGACGCCGCGGATTTCATACCGGCCGTCGGTGTCCGCGATGAATCCGGTCTCCGTGCCGGCGACCTTGATGGCCGCCCCCGGAAGCGGGTCTCCGCCCGCGTCGGAAATCTTTCCGTGCAGGGTCCGCTGCGCCTCCGCCGGCAGAAGGAAAGCCGGCCAGAGCAGCAAGAACAGGATGAGTTTTTTCATATTGCGTACGTATGTATTTTTTCTTTAAGGACAGGCAAAAATACGGATAAGCCGATGCCTTCGCAAGACGGCCCCGGCATTATCAAAGTATCAATCAAAGATTTCAAACAGTATCGCATTGATAATCAATCATGAGTTTCAAATGCTTTTAAGATTGTTTTCAAAACCGTTTTATCGTATCTTTGCACCGATAAACCGACCGTACCGTGAAAAACAAGGAAAAAGGACGGGCTGTTTCCATCGCCCTGCTCATACTACTCCTCTGCGCCTCCTGCGGGAAATCCCCGCTGACACGCAAATTCGAAGAACTGGACGGCGTCCTGTCGCGCCAGAAGGAATACACGGCCGCCTTTGAAGCCGGGGCGGCGCCGCTGCGCGACAGCCTCCGGGCGGCACAGGATGATTCCACCCGCTGGGCGGCGGCCTACGGCATCTATTCCATTTACAAGAATACGCAGATGGACTCCGCCCTCGTTTACCTCCGGATGATGCATATCCTCTCGGAAGGGAAGGCGCATGAACAGTTTCTCAGCGGGATCGAGGAGGCTTCGGTCAACATTTCAGCACGGAACTATCCGGCCGTCCGGTCTTTCCTTGCGGGCATCGATACCTCCCGGCTCGAAAGCGGGGAACTGAACCGGTATTACGAGACCGTCCTGCTCCTCTACGCCACGGAAGCCCACGATGAGACCCTCCCGCAGGAGCAACGGGAAAAAAGCATCCGCCAGCGTTTTGAAACCCGGAGCCGGTATATCGCCACCCCGGTCGGAGACCCGTTCGAAGCCGTCCGCCGCCCCGCCATCCAGATGTATGAGGACGGGAATCCGGAGGAAGCCATTCCCATCCTCACCGGCCTCGTGGAAAACGCTCCGCCCGGCCTGAAGGCCCACGCCTGCTATTCGCTCGCGAAAGCATATGAGGCCGCCGGGCTGCGCGGGGAGACCGAATACTGGTTCGCCCAGGGGGCCATTGAAAACATCGTCAGGCCGTCTGGGGAACACCTCTCGCTGTATGAACTGTCCATGATGCTGTTCGGGGAACACCAACTCGGCCGCGCCCTCGCCTACAGCCAGGCCGTCCTGGAACACGAACTGGAGAGCCACTACAATACCTGGATCATCAATTCCGCCAGTTCCCAGCTCGGCATCGTCCAAGCCGCCCTGTACCGGGAAAAGCGGCAGAAGCGGATCACCCTCGGCATCATCCTCCTGCTCAGCATCCTTTCCCTGACCATCCTCGCCTTCGGGTACAAGACCTTCCGCCAGGCGCGCCAGATCCGGGAAACCAACGCGGAGATCCGCCTGATGAACCGCCGCCTGGAGGAGGCAGGCAAAATCAAGGAAGGGTATGTTTTCCGCTATATCATGCTGTCATCCAAGTATTTGCGGATGATCGAGGACTATCGGCACAGTCTCCGCGTGACCCTGAAGGAAGAGGGGGTGGACGCCCTGAAGAAGAAACTCCGCCAGACGGAGATCGAAAACCTCAACCCCAAGCAGTTCTATGCCGTCTTCGACGAAACTTTCCTCGGGATCTTCCCCGATTTCGTCACCCATGTCAATGCCCTTCTGCGGGAAGAGGCCCGCTTCCAGGTAAAGGAAGGGAACGAACTGCCGACCGGTCTCCGCATCCTCGCGGTCATCAAGCTCGGCATCACCGACAGCGGCAGGATCGCCGCGTTCCTCGACTGCGCGACGAGTTCCGTCTATACCCACCGCAGCCGCCTCCGCCACGCCGCCGTCTGTCCGGCCGAGGACTTCGAGCGCCTCGTCTCCGAGGCCTGACGGGTCCTATTTCCGATAGAGGGCGAACTGCCCGGCCAGGTACTCCTTCATGGCCTTCCAATCGAAGAAAGGGCCTTTGAGGGCCGCGCAGCAGCATCCGTCCGGGGATGCGGCCCCGTCACCAATGGTCGAGACCTCCTCCCCGTTGACCAGGACCTGGACCAGGACGGGGCGGGAGTCCGCCGGCGAGACGGGACGGAAAAAGACCAGCTGCAGGTTGGCGGACATCGGGGAGCGGAAGGTCTGGAAAGATTCCGCCACATCGTCCGTCCGGTCCGGGAAGACGCCGAAACCGCCCATCTTCGCGATCATCAGCAGGGTCAGGAACACATGGTCGTGGCCGAAACGGAGGTCGGCGCCGCGTTCGCCGGCGGTGAGCCGCTCATCCGCCCGGGCGATGATGTCGTCATAGACCTGGCAGCAGGAGGCAAGGTATTCATAATACTCCCGGTAGCGGAGGTAATTGTCCGCCTCCCACATCCTGATCCACTCTTCCGGCGGAAAGACCCCGGAGAGGTCCATGGCGACCGACGCGTCGAGGCTCTGCATCCCGGCGACCAGCATATAAAGGTAGTCCATCATCTGCCAGGGGGTGAAGCGCCCGAGCGCCTTGTCCGGGTCCTTGAACAGCCGGCCGAGGACGCCCCGCCAGTCCACCGTGCGGAGCATGAAATCCTCCGGGGTCTCCTGGGTCGGGCAGGGCGGCGCGATGCTTTCCGGGGCAAAGGGATTGCTCATGTTCGGACGGGTCGCCCGGGTGTCCATGACGCTCTGGTGCTCATAGATGTCGAGGTCTGGACGCAACTGCCCGAGTTTCAGGCAGAACGAGGTCATGCTCATGGCCGATCGGAAAGAGGCCGACACACAGGCTTCGACGCGGGCCCCCTCCGGAAATGCTGTCGGGAAGGAGCGGTACATCACGTCCGCGATCCCCCGCTGCTGGTCCCAGCCCTTCCGGGTCAGGTCGCCGACACGGTACTGCGCCTCGGCATAGAACGGCACGAAGACGGAACGGACCTGCTCGCCGTACGGCGTCAGGTTGTCCTCCGCCGCCGCTTTCGCCAGCGCCTCGTTCACGACGGTATATGTCTTGGCGGTATAGGCATAGCGGGAGCCGTGCCGGCCGTAATGGCTGATGTAAACGGCCTCATAGCCGGCGGGAGCCGGGGAAGGCGCCGGGACATCGAACGGATAGATGACATCCGGTCCGCAAGCCAGGACCGGGTCCTGCCGGACATGGTCCCGGACATCCGTCCACTGGGCGGAGCAAGGCAGGACAAATGCGATGAAGGCCGTGAGGATGAGCGCGTTGCGCAGGATACTTCTGTTCATGTATTCGCTGGGTTTTGTGCAAAATTACGAAAAACTCCGGAAACCGCCAGCCCGCCGGCCATGGGATTACAATCTGAAATTAAAATAATTTAATTTCTTGAAATCTGTAAAAAGATTTGGTTTTCCATTTTTAATCCGTATCTTTGCCCTGGACACTGAATAACCATCCGTGTCTATTTGTTAAGTTCGTTTTATACACCGGCCGGCGCTCTTGGGGAGGAGCGCCGGCCATTTTTTCACTGCTGCTGAAGCGGTTGTGCTACTTCAGTTCGATGTCGGTCATGTTCCAGGTGCTCGAGCTGTTCTCGATGAAGTCGATGGCGGTGGCTCCCTTGGGAATCGGCGGGAAGATCAGGCTGAAGTAGAACCTTCTGTCACCCACATAGGTCTTTTCCGGACCGAAGGTGATGCCCTGCACATCGGTGATGGGATAGGTCTTTCCCGTGGCCCGGTCGCGCAGGAACGCAGCCCGGTCGATGTAACAGTTGGAACCCGAGTTCCCCCCCAACCAGGAGCAGCTCAGGACCGTCGATTTCTCCGTCAACTCCACGCTGACAAGCTCCAGCGTCCCTGCCTTCTTCTCGCCGTGGACGATGGGATTCCGGTAGAAGGCCACGGTGGGCGTCATCGACATCGCCAGGCGGAAACCCAGGTCGCTGGCCTTGTAGGAAGGGGCATGGGAACTCCGGCTGCTGGTCCGGCAGCGCCAGGCCACATCGGACCAGCCGCCGCCGCGACAGATGCGCTCCGTCCCGGATGAGGGGCCTTTCGGATTGGACTGGGTGGCCTCGGAATAAGGGCCTTTCCAGTCGGAACACCATTCGGCCACATTCCCGGACAGATTGTACAGGCCGGAGATCTGGGCGAACTCACTCCCCCAGCCGTTCTCACGCACTTTGTGGGGACGGGACTGGCTGTTCTCGACATACCAGGCCACGCTCGGAGCGCCGGACCCGGCATACAGCGCATTGGTCCCTCCGCGGGCGGCGCATTCCCATTCCGCTTCCGTTGGAAGGCGGAACTGCTTGCCCGTCAATGAATTCAACTTGGAGATAAAGCGCAGGCAGTCGTCATAGGAAACCCGCTCGACGGGAAGCTCCTCCCCGCCCGGGCCCTTCACCTGGAACAGGCTGGGATTGTCTCCCATCACGGCCCTCCACAGGCCCTGGGTCACTTCCGTCTCGCCCAGGGCGAATTCCGACAGGTTGACCGAATGCTCCGGGAACTCGTCCGGCATCGCCTCTTCCCGCTGTTCGATGGTTGCACCCATCTTGAAAGAACGGTTGGACGAGATGACAATCATCTTGAACGTCACGTTGCCTACCGTGAAAGACTCCGACTTGTTCTGGGCACAAAGGGACGGCAGGACCGACAGGAGCGCGGCCGCCGTCATGGCTATATGTAATCTCTGCTTCATCTCCTAGAAAGTAAGCGTTTGGGTTTCTTCAATCCAGCCGGAACCGTCACACCGGTAGCACTTTTTCGACTCCCTTTCCGTGTAGGACCCCAGCCAACCGTGATGGGTAACAGTCTCGGTCTTCCACCCCGAGCCGTTGCAATCCGGACACTTTCTCGGCAGCCGCAGTTGCGTCTTGGCCTGATAGGTGGAATTGTCCTGCCGGTTGGCCGCCTCGATCTCTTCCGGCAGGGCGACATGCCAGCCCTCGCCGGAAGTGGCGATCCACATGGTCGTATTCTTTTCCAGGTTCTCCCCGTTGTACTGCATGCGGGAGCCCGGACTCGTCACAATCTTGATCCGGCACTTGGACTTGTCGGCATTGAACTCCTCGAGCGTCCCGGTGATGTAGTTGCCGGGATTGAAATACTCCAGGCACAGGCGGTCGCCCTGCAGCCAGCGGCTCTTGTCCATATTGGCCTTGATTGCCGCCAGATAGGACTGGCGCTTCTCTTCCGCCTGGACCCGTTTCCGGGCGGCCTCTTTTTCCTGCTCCGCCCGTTCGGCCTTCCGTTTCTCCGCCGCCAGGCGCCTTTCCTCGGCCTTCCGTTTCTCCGCCTCGACCTTCGCGGCCTCGATGTCGGCAAAAATCTGCTGCTGGTGGTCGGAATAGGCGAAGAGTTCACCGTTGCGGTTCATCTTCCACTCCAGCCCGTCGCTGTGCTTGATCACCGCATAGTTCGTCCCGGGGAAGGAATCCTTGAAATCCTGGAGGACCATGCCGTATTTCGGCTCCAGCAGCCGCTGCTGGGCCGCGTCCATGAATCCGTAGCGGTCGCCGATCTTGAACCAGGCGATATCGTCATGGAAGGTCCCGCAGGCGGTCGTCATCTCGACCACCTTGTCCTGCTGGAAACCGTCGCCGGTCTTCTTCTTGCTCAGCCAGCGGAAACAGATGCTCCCGGAAGGATATCCCTTGCAGAATGTCCCCTTGAAGGCCACCATCCAGGTGTCATTGGCGGCAAACCCTTCTCCGGACCCGTCGATCAGGCCGTCGGCGGTCCTGCCGGACCACCAGACGTTGTCATACTTGAAGAAATAGGACTCTTTCCGGGCCTGCTTGTCGGGATAGAAATACATCCAGCCGGAACCGCGCTGGGTCTTCGAGGAGAGGCCGGCGCCGCCCCAGGGCCTGGAAAGGCAGGCGCAGATGAAATCATTGAACTCGGAGCGGGGCAGCAGGTACGCGCGGTCCACGACCTGGGACACGCTGCCGAAGCGCTGGACATCCTTGGTGGAATACTCGAGGATGCAGTCGTACTTCGAGGCCAGCGACTGGAAATCGGACAGGGAGAAGCGGTAGTTGGGATTCTCGATCTCATAGAAGGAATCCGCCTTCCGGCCCTCCTTGATGGCATTCTTGAGGAGTTTCTCCTGCGCACTGGCGCAGGTGACGGCCAGGACGGCGCCGAAGGCCGCCAGGATGTGACGCCAGTTCATACGCTTACAGGCTGAAGGTGATACCCGCTTCCAAGGCCAGGACCCGCTGATACACGGACTTGCTCATATCGGCCGTGACCTGGGTCTCGCCATAGCCGAACTTGGCCGAGCCGCCGCCCCAGATGCCGATCCGGTCGGTGATGTAGAAACGGGCCCGGAGCTTCGCACCGACGGCGAAACCCATGAACTTGATCGGAGCCGCATCGTTGTACGAGAGGCCGACGCCGAAATAGAACGGGAGCTGGAAGCGCTGTGCGCTCCGGTTGTTGATCCCGATATAGTAGAAACCCGTAATGACCTTGGCCGGCTGGAAATCGACGGATTCCCATTCCTTGATATAGTATTTCTCGCTCTCCTTGACACCGGCAAGCGGAGCGGTCAGATAATCGATCTCGAACATGTGGCTGGCCGAACCGCTGGACATTTCATAGTATGCCGTGCCGCCCAGCACCGGCCTGTAGGAACAGACATACAGGTTGCCATGGTCCTCGGCCCCCTGGACCGCCAGCCGGATATCCCCGAAAAAGGCCGCACCGGCGCCGATGTTCTTGACCTGGGCATTCATCCCCACCGCGAAAAAGAGCGCGACGAGAACGGGAAACAATCTGGTTTTCATACCGCTTAAGGATTTTGTTGATTGGTTAGTCATGCCACAAATATAGAATAATTAAACAATAATTCCTATTTTTGCCCCTGCAATGAAACTGGCAAATTATTTCCGAATCAGTGCGCCGGCGGCGGAGAAAGTCCCGGCCGCGGAGGTGGACGGCACCTACCGGCGCTACCGGAGCCGCACGTTCTGGGGCGTCACGGCGGCCTACAGCCTGTATTATGTCTGCCGGATGGTCCTCAGCGTGGTCAAGCAGCCGCTCATCGACGAAGGCATCCTCACGGCCGCCCAGCTCGGCATGATCAGCTCCGCGTTCATGTTCGTGTATGCCGTCGGAAAGTTTTCCAACGGTTTCATCGCCGACTACTGCAACGTCCGCCGCTTCATGGCCGCGGGCCTGCTCGTCTCCGCCCTCGTGAACTTCATCATGGGCGCGCTGGGCTTCTTCCACGGCGCACCCGGCTTCCCGGGCGTCCTCCTGTTCCTCGTCTTCGCGGTCATCTGGGGTGTCAACGGCTGGGCCCAGTCGATGGGGGCGCCGCCCGGGGTCATCAGCCTGTCCCGCTGGTTCCCGCTCAAGGAGCGCGGGACCTGGTACAGCATCTTCAGCTCGACCCCTTACCTCGGCAAGTTCCTCACGATGGTCATCGTCGGCGCCCTCATCGGCTTCGCCGGCTGGCAGTGGGGCTTCCTGTTCGCCGCCTTCTGCGGCCTCATCGGCACGGCCATCACCCTCATCTTCGTCTCGGATACCCCTGAGAGCAAGGGACTTCCGTCCATCCAGGAACTCTCCGGCGAGGAGCCCGTCAACACCGACGCCTACTCCACGCACATCCTCCACAAACGGGTTCTCCGCCATCCCGCCATCTGGGTCATCGCCCTCTCCAGCGCCTTCATCTACATCACCCAATACGCCGTCAGCAACTGGGGCGTCCTGTTCCTCCAGAAGACCAAGGGCTTCTCGCTCGAGAGCAGCGCGGTGATCATCGGCGTCTCCGAGGTCTTCGGCATCGCCGGCACCGTCCTCGCCGGCTGGCTCTCCGACAAGGTCTTCCACGGCAACCGCGCGACGCCGGTCATCCTCTCCGGCCTGGTCTGCCTCGCCGCCCTCGCCCTTTTCCTCCTGACCGGCGGCAGCCACCTGCTCAACATCCTGTACGTCTCCCTGTACAGCCTGTCGATCGGCGTCGTCTATTGCATCGTCGCCGGCCTGATGGCCCTTGACATCGTCCCGCGCCGGGCCACGGGCGCCGCCCTCGGCGTCGTCGGCATCTCCAGCTATGCCGCCGCCGGCCTCCAGGACCTCGCCAGCGGCTTCCTCATCGGGGCCGGGGAGACGCTCGACTTCGGTGCCGTCACCGTCTTCTGGCTCGCGGCCTGCCTCGTCTCCTTCATCCTCCCCGTCGTCGGCTGGAAATACCTTGCAACTAAGCCCTGACATATTAATAATCAAGCACTTATTATTTCCACCCCCTTGCAGGACAACCCGACCCCGCAACCATTGGACATCTTTCTCTATCTTTGCGGCAGAATGTTGTTTCATATGAGAAAAGCTTTGTATTTCCTGCTGTTTTCGCTTGCCTCTATCCTGCTCTCTCTCTCTTCATGTTCCATGCGGCCGGGGTATGAAGATGTGTCAGCCCGACTGAGTCCTGGAAAGGCCCACAACCAGGGGTTGGATTCATTGATTTCCAATATCATGAAGACACGGTCAGCCCTATCGCTTTATGAGGTGTTTCAGTCCGGCGATACCGGCTTTTCCGGAAGAGATGCATCGGATTTCGTATTTTCAGACCTGTCCAATGAGGGGAAAGCACAATATGCCGCGTTGAACGCCCGGCTGCTCCATCCGGATCCGGCCTGGCAAGACACGAGCGACCTGATCCATTCTGTCATGCAGTGGGATGGATTGGTCCAAGCCAGCGCGGCATTGACAAATGATGAAAAGGAGTTTTTGCTGGGACTGGGAGATATCGCCATCCACAGCATCCGGTACTGGAGCGAGAATGATCCCGATCAGGTTGCCGCCCAAATAGAAGAAAGCCTCTCTGAACAAGAGCCCCCAACACGGGGACGAACGGTTTCAGGACGAATTTTCGATGAGTCAGGGGAATCAATTTCCGGAGCTTCCGATGCTTTGGGAGCCTTTGCCTCACCCCCCCGGAGCAGGACCCGCGGCCGGGGCTGCCGCCGCATCCCTCTTAGCCACACTGGGTTATATGCTATGACTACCCCTCTCCTTTGGGTCTGCCTGATCCTGTTGGTCGCGATTACCATCATTCCTCCGCTGCTGTCCGTCCTTTGGAAAAAAGACAAGGAGATCAATGGATTGTTTGATGAGGTCACACGGTTGGAGAAGCGGCTGAACCAAACGCAAAAAACCGGTCCGCTTTCCGCTGTCGAACGCCAGACGGCGCGGATCCATGCCGCGAACGAGGCCTCTGCCGCCTACTTGAACAGCATCCGGTTGGATGCATTCCGGAAAAGGATTGCCGGGCTCGCCGGTTGTGATGACCAGCAGGCATGGGAGACTTTTGTCGATGAAGCCAGCGGAGGATTGCTGTCCCTTGCCAAAAAACAGTTGCCGCCGTTGCCGCAAGATGATATCTCTTTGACAGGCTACCTGCTTGCCGGACTGTCTTATGTGACCATCCGTCTGTTGACGGGAGAGACCCTCTCCAACCTGTATTCGCGAAAAAGCCGGCTGATCGACAGGCTCCTCTCTTCCGGCGACCCGGACAGCCGGCACCTGGCCGAGGAACTCCAGCGAAGACCCATCCCGAACAGAAAATGAAAAAGACTGCCATCCGCTATTGCTCCATCCCTGTTTTGGCCATTTTCGTCCTTGGACTCGCCCATATGGAGCGGGCGGAGTCCTTCTGGTACAGTGGAATGATCCCCGCGTTTCTTCTCTGCGGATTATTCGCGGGAATCGGGGTATGGCTGGAACAGGCCGTCCGTCCGGATACGGAGGAGGAAGCGGTCCGGTGTTTCCGGGATTATGTAAAACGACACAGGGTCCAGACGCTCCTGACAGGAACCGGAGCAGCCATGATGACATCGGTCTTTGCCTTCCTGTACCGGATCCTTCCCCCTCCTTGCCCTTATGGCTTGTTCCTGACTGCCATTGCGCTGTGTTTCCTGTCCCTCGTCTTCCTTTACCGGCTGGTCTTCCCCTATTTCAAGGGCAGACGGGGCCCCGGGAATAAATGGGCCGACCTGCTGCTCGTCACCCTTCCCCTCTTGCTGATGCTGCTTCCCTTCCTCTGTGCCATCCTCTGGAAGCGCTGACAGGTCTGTTTATCAGGGAAAATGCCGGTTCCCGTCCCGGCTTGCGCTGAAATCTCGGACAAAAGATGTATCTTTGGCGTCAGACTTAATACCGACGCCATGACCATCGAACTGAACCTGCGTTACCATACCACCTGGGGCGAGCAGATCAAGCTCCGCACCGGGAAGAAACTTTACGACATGACTTACCAGCCCGGCGGGGTCTGGCAGGCCGTCCTGACCGGACGGGATCTCCGCCCGGGCGCGGAATACAGCTACCTCGTCGTCCGGAAGGACAAGGTCGTCCGCCGCGAGTGGCGCGGCCGGCGCTTCCTTGCGCCGGAGGGCGCCGGAGCGGTCACGGTCCGCGACCGCTGGACGGACCGCCCCGCGGATTCCGCCTTCTGGTCCTCCGCCTTCAGCGATGTCGTCTTCCGCCGCAGCGAAGGCCGTTCCTTCCGCACGGACACGCAGAAAACGCTGCCCGGCGGCGGGAACGTCACGTTCGTCATCCCGGCGGCCCAGATACGGCCCGGCCTTGGGGCCGCGATCGTCACCGACGCCGACTGGGCGAAGCCCATCCTGCTGGATGACAGCCGCTTCCCCTGGTGGAGCGTCACGCTGGATGTCCGGAATCCCTTCGAATTCAAGTTCGTCCTCGTGGAAAACGGACGGATCGTCCGCTGGGAGGAAGGGCCGAACCACCTCTTCGCCGAAGTGCCCGCCAAGGGCACGCATCTGGTCGTGAACGACCTCGTCCCGGCCTTCCAGTCCCTCCCCTGGCGGGGCGCGGGTACGGCCGTGCCGGTCTTCTCCCTCCGGACGGAGGAAAGCTTCGGCGTCGGCGAGTTCCATGACCTCGAAAAACTGGTGGACTGGGCCGTCGCCACCGGGCAGAACATCCTCCAGCTGCTCCCGATCAACGACACGACGATGACCGGCACCTGGCGGGATTCCTACCCCTACAACGCCGTCAGCTCCTTCGCCCTCCATCCGCAGTTCATCCACCTTCCCGCCGCAGGTATCCGCCGGACACCTGCCTACAAGGCCCTGCAGGAAGAGCTGAACAGCCTCCCGCAGGTCGATTACGAGCGGGTGAACAGCGAGAAACTCCGCCTGCTCCGCAAGGCCTACGCCAAGACAACCGACCTGGAATCAGCTGAATACAAAGAGTTTGTCGACAAGAACGCCGACTGGCTCCTTCCCTACGCCGCCTACTGCATTCTCCGTGACCTCAACGGTACGGCGGACTTCAGCCAGTGGGGCGCCAATGCGGTATACACCAAGCGGAAAGCCGATGCGGTCCGCAGCGCCCACGCGGCGGAGGCCGGCTTCTGGTGCTGGGTCCAGTTCCTGCTGGACAAGCAGTTGAAGGAGGCCGTCGCCTATGCCCACCGCCGGGGCGTCGCACTGAAGGGCGACCTCCCGATCGGCGTCAGCCGGACGAGCGCGGACGCCTGGGCTTCCCCGCAGTTGTTCAACATGGACTCCCAGGCCGGCGCCCCGCCGGACGCCTTCGCGGCGGACGGCCAGAACTGGGGCTTCCCGACCTACAACTGGGACGCGATGGCCGCCGAAGGCTATGCCTGGTGGAAGGCCCGTCTCCGCAAGATGAACGAATATTTCGACGCCTACCGCATCGACCACATCCTCGGCTTCTTCCGCATCTGGGAGATCCCCGTGCCGTACAAGAGTGGCTTGATGGGCCATTTCAGCCCGGCACTCCCCTACAGCGGCGAGGAACTGATGCAGCACGGGTTCGAACTCCCCTGCCCGAAGGGCGAATTCGAAGAGGACGTGCTCTTCGTCGAGGACCCGCACAAGAAAGGCTGGTGGCACCCACGCATCGCCGCGCAGGACACGCCGGCATACGCCCGCCTCGCTCCCTGGCAGAAAGAGGCCTACGATGCCCTCTACAACGATTTCTTCTACCACCGCCACAACCAGTTCTGGAAGGCGCGGGCCTATGAGAAACTGCCCGCCCTCCTCCGCTCGACGGGGATGCTCTCCTGCGGCGAAGACCTTGGCATGATCCCCGCGACCGTCCCCGAGACGATGGCCGACCTCGGCATCCTCAGCCTGGAAATCCAGCGGATGCCGAAGTCCATGGATGTCGAATTCGGCGACCCGGCGACCTACCCCTACAACTGCGTCTGCGCCACGGGCACCCACGACACCTCCACCCTCCGCGCCTGGTGGGAAGAGGATCGCGAGGCCTCCCAGCGCTACTACAATACGCTGCTCGGATGCACGGGAGAGGTACCCGCGACCTGCGAGCCATGGGTCGCAGAAATGATTGTCAGCCAGCATCTTGCTTCGCCTGCAATGCTCTGTATCCTGCCGCTGCAGGACTGGCTCTCCATCGACGGCGGCCTCCGCTTCGGCGGCGACCCCATCGACGAGCGCATCAACATCCCGGCGAATCCGCGCCACTACTGGCGCTACCGGATGCACTGCACCCTGGAATCCCTCCTGTCGGCCACGTCCTTCAACACCCGCCTCCACGGCCTGATCACCGCCTCGGGCCGGGGACAGTAGCCCATGAAAAAAAGAAGCGCCGCATACTGGATCTTCCTCCGGATCCCCCTCTGGCTCGTCGCCGCCAGCGTCCTGGTGGTGCTGCTGTTCAGATGGGTCCCGGTCCGTTATACGCCGCTGATGCTCAAGCGCTCCTTCCAGTTCCGGGAAGCGAAGGAATACCGCACGCACAAACACTGGGTTCCCCTGAAGCAGATCTCCCCCCATCTGATCCAGGCCGTCGTCTCCTGCGAGGACCGGTCCTTCTTCCTGCACCATGGTTTTGACTGGCCGGAAATCCAGAAGATGGTCAAGGCGCACCGGACGGAAGGGAAGCCCCTCCGCGGCTGCAGCACCATATCGCAGCAAACCGCAAAGAACGTCTTCACCTTCGGAAGCCGCACATGGGCGCGGAAAGCGATGGAAGGCTACTGGACCTTCCTCATCGAAAGGCTCTGGGGGAAGCGCCGCATCATGGAAGTGTACCTGAACGTCGTGGAAACCGGAAAAGGCCTCTTCGGAGCGGAGGCCGCAACCCGGTATTACTATGGCAAAAGCGCCCGCAAACTGAACCGCGACCAGGCCGTCAACCTCGCCCTCTGCCTGCCGTCGCCGCTGGAACGCTCTCCCCTCCAGCTCGGGGCGAAGGAACAGAAACGCCGAGTCGGCATCATTACCGGCATCGGCGTTATCGAATATCCCTACTGGGCGAAATAATAACCTGCATCACCGGTGTCTGCTGCTTCGCAGCCCTATCCGGGTAAATGCCACCGGTAATAGAAATAATAACCTGAATAATAACCTGCATCTCCGGTGTCTGCTGCTTCGCAGCCCTATCCGGGTAAATGCCACCGGAGATGCAGGTTATTATTTCTGTGTCGCTAGATGACCTGCTGCTTTCGGCGCCAGTTCAGGATCGGAAGGAGGAAGGAAATGATGGCGGCGCCCAGCCAGAAGTAACTGACATAGGTGAAGTCATGGACCCCGTCCACGATGTGGTTGTCCAGCAGCACGCCGGTGATCAGGTTCTGGAGGCCGGCCGCGGCATAGGAGGCCATGCCGACGATGCCGAGGGCCGCGCCGGTCGCCTGGCGGGGAACCAGGTCAACGGCCATCAGGCCGCCGAGGAAGCTGATCAGCACGCCGATGGCGATGCCGAAGAGGACCATCGCAAGGATGTTGACCCAGCGGGCCGGGCCGCCGAAGAGGAAGAGCGCCAGCGAAATGGCCTCCAGCACGCCGGCGACGAAGGCCGGATACTTGCGGTCCCCCTTGAACACGGCATCGGAAAGCCAGCCGGAAATCACCGTGCCGAGGATGCCGAAGATGGGGTTGATGCCGATCATGGCGCTGGCCTCGGTCAGCGAATACTGCTTCGCCTCCTGGAGGAAAATGACGCCCCACTCGTTGATGGCATAGCGGCTCATGTACATGAATGCGCTCGCAAGGGCGAGAATCCAGACGCCGGGATTCTTGATCACGGCCTTCTGCATCCGGCGGGTCTGCTCCCGCTTCTCGGCCGCGGTCATCTCATCTTTCTTCTCCGCCTCGCCGGACAGTACCTCGATCGGCTCGAGTCCCTTGCTCTCCGGCGTGTCATGCAGGCACAGGAGAATCAGGACGATGCCGACGACGCCGGCCAGAGCCGCGCCGAAGAAGCCCCACTTCCAGCCGAAAGCCCCGACGAGGGAGCCGACGAAGATGAAGGAAAGGCCCTCGCCGATGTTGTGGGAGGCGCTGAAGAAACCGTAATAGGTCCCGTAGATCCGGCGCGGGAACCAGCGCGACAGGCCGATGATCGCGGGCGGAGCGCCCATCGACTGCGCCCATCCGTTGATGGCCCAGCAGATGGCGAAGGAAATGAACAGCAGCGAGTTGGCTATCCCGCCGTTCAAGGCGCTCACCCCGAGGACACCCATCGTGAAGTTCATGGCGGCCGAGACCACGAGGCCCGTTGCCATGAAGCGCTTGATGTTGGAGTTGTCACAGAGGAAGCCGTTGATGAGCTTGCCGACGGCGTAGGCCCAGAACAGGCAGGTACCGATGATACCGAGCTGGGTCGCGTTCAGCAGGCCCGCGTCGATGAGCGGCTTTTTCATCACGCCCATCGAGAGGCGGCACACGTAGTAGAGCGCATAGCCGAACGTACCGGCCAGGAACGTCGAGAAACGCAGGCGCTTGTACACCCGGTCCTGGTTTTCCGGAGCCACCTTCTGGGCGGAAGGCGCGCTCATTCTGAAGAAATTGAGAAAAGAGTCTGCCATGTTATCATTGTGTTGGTTCGCAAATGTACAAAACTTATCGATATTTTTCGTAACTTTCGGCTGCCAATTGCAATAAGCCGCATATGAAAAAGATTCTTTCCCTCCTCCTGGCCGTCCTCCTCTCCGGAGGCGCCCTCCTCTCCGCCCAGGGCAGGCACCATTACACCGAAGCATCCGCCCTGACCCTCACCGGCAAGCTCTTCCCGGACACCCCGAACCCCTATCACCGCGTGGACACCGTCGTCCACAAGGGATTCACCCCGACGGAAAACCTCCAGGTCCGCGAGTCCTCCGGCCTGGCCGTCGCCTTCCGGACCAACGCCAAAGAGATCACGGTCAAGACCGTCTATGGCCAGATGCAGTTCCCGACCAACACCAACGGCATTGCCGCCCGCGGCTATGACCTGTATATCCGGGAAGGCGGGGAATGGATCTTCGCCGCCGCGGCCGTCCGCAGCCAGGGGACCGAGGACAAGACCCTCACGCTGATCAAGGACATGGACGGTTCCATGCACGAATGCCTGATGTACCTGCCGCTCTACGCCGAAGTCAATTCCGTGCAGATCGGCATCGAGGAAGGCGCTGTCATCGAGGCGCTTCCGAATCCGTTCCGCCACAGGGTCGGCATCTTCGGCTCGAGCTACACCCACGGTTCCAGCACCTCCCGCGCCGGCATGACCTATCCCGCCCAGTTCGCCCGCCGCACCGGCATCCAGCTCCTCAGCCTCGGCTGCAGCGGCAATTCCAAGCTCCAGCCCTATTTTGCCGATGTCCTGGCCGCCGCCGACGTGGACGCCCTCCTTTTCGACGGCTTCTCCAACCCCGACGCGAAGATGATCAAGGAGCGCCTCTTCCCCTTCATCGAGCGCGTCCAGGCCGCCCATCCGGACATCCCGCTCATCTTCCAGCGCACCATCCGCCGCGAAAGCCGCAACTACAGCCTCGCCGCGGAGAAGAAGGAGGCCGACAAGCACCACATGGCCGACAGCCTCATGGCCATCGCCTGCAAGCGCTACAAGAACGTCTATTACGTCCGCACCGACGCCTCGTCTCCGGACCACCTGGCCTCGGTGGACGGCGTCCATCCGACCAACTACGGCTACACCCTCTGGGAGCGGTCCATCGAGAAGAAAGTCCTGCGGATCCTCCGCAAATACGGGATCAGGTAATGAAACGCTTCCTCACCCTCGCCGCCCTCCTCTGGACGGTGCTCGCCGCCGGGCAGATCCAGTCCCGGAGCGGCGAAACGGCCAGGAATGTCCGCTACAGCTACACCGAAGCCGCGGAACTGACCCTCGCGGGGAAAATCTTCCCCGACACGCCGAACCCCTATCACCGTGTCGATACGGCCCGTTTCAAGGGCTGGACCGAATGGCAGAACTTCCAGGTCCGCTCCGCCTCCGGGATCATGGTCGCCTTCCGGACCAATTCCACCGCCATCCAGCTCCGGCCGGAATACGGCGAACTCTACTACGGCGTCACGACGAACGTCCTGGCCCACAGGGGGTTCGACCTCTACATCAAAGCCGTTGAGCAGAAAGGCCGCTTTGCGCCTTCCCCGGACGGCCACTGGGTCTATGCCGCTTCCGCCGCCCCCGCCAACGGCAAGGAAGACAAGTCCTTCAACCTGATCAAGAACATGGAAGCCGGGATGAAGGAATGCCTCCTCTACCTGCCGCTCTACAGCGAACTCCGCGGCCTGGAAATCGGCGTGGAGGAAGGTGCCGTCATCGAAGCGATTCCCGTCCCCTTCCGCCACCGCGTCGCCATCTACGGCTCCAGCTACACCCACGGCGTCTCCTGCAGCCGCGCGGGCATGACCTACCCGGCCCAGTTCGCCCGCCATACCGGCATCCAGCTCCTGAGCCTCGGGATGAGCGGCCAGTGCAAGATGCAGCCCTATTCCCTCCAGGCGCTGGAAGCAGTTGATGCAGAAGCCTTTATCTTTGACACCTTCTCCAATCCCAGCATCGCCGAGATCCGGGAGCGCCTCTTCCCCTTCATCGAGCGGCTCCAGGCCGCCCATCCCGGCGTGCCGCTGATCTTCCAGCGCACCATCTACCGGGAGGGACGCAATTTCGACAAGGGTGCCGAACGGGCCGAGCAGGGGCGCATCGACGTGGCCGACAGCCTGATGGCCATCGCCTGCAAGCGCTACAAGGACGTCTATTACATCCATCCCAACGCCACCGAAAAGGACCACGAGACCTCTGTGGACGGCATCCATCCGTCCGATCACGGCTACGGGGTCTGGGCGCTGTCCATCGAAAGGCAGGTCCTGCGGATTCTCCGCCGTTACGGCATCCGCTGACAGCATTTTTTATTATATTTGTAAGTTGATTATAAGCACATAAGAAATGAAACTCGACGGAAGGCGCGAAAGCGCGAATGTTGAAGACCGCAGGAGGATGAGCGGCGGCACGGCCGCGGGTCTCGGCCTCGGCGGCATCCTCGTCGTCGGACTGATCACCCTCCTGATGGGCGGCAACATCGGCGATGTCATCCAGAATGTCCAGAACGTCGGCGGCCTGGGCGCCGGTACCGTGACCACGGAGAACCGGGAATTCACCCCCGAGGAGGAGGCCCTGGCCAAATTCTCCCGCCAGATCCTCGCCAGCACGGAGGACGTCTGGTCCTCCTATTTCAAGCAGAACGGCATCGGCACCTACCGCAATCCGACCCTCGTGCTCTACACGAACGCGACGGCGACCGGCTGCGGCACCGGCCAGGCCGCGATGGGCCCGTTCTACTGCTCCGCGGATGAGAATCTTTACATCGACCTGAGTTTCTTCTCGACCATGAAACGCTCCCTCGGCGCCGACGGCGACTTCGCCTATGCCTACGTCATCGCCCACGAGGTCGGGCACCATGTCCAGAACCTCGTCGGCACCCTCGGCCAGGCCCACAGCCAGATGGCCCGGATGTCGAAGACCGACGCCAACCGGATGAGCGTCCGCATCGAACTCCAGGCCGACTTCTATGCCGGCGTATGGGCCCACTACGAGGGCTCCATGTTCGGCTCCCTCGATGACGGCGACCTCCAGGAGGCCATCAACTGCGCCTCGGTCATCGGCGACGACTATCTCCAGAAAAAGTCCCAGGGCTACGCCGTCGAGGAGTCCTTCACCCACGGCACCGCCGCCCAGCGGATGCGCTGGCTGAAAAAGGGCATGACCACCGGCGACATGTCGCAGGGCAACACCTTCAAACTCGCTGACAATCAACTGTAATTACCGGACGATGAAGCATTTCACCCTTCCCTACGAGGGCGGCCTGATCGAAAAGGGCCTCCCGCTCGGTATCCTACACAGCTACGAAAAGATCTGGACGGAGATCCTCCCGGAATCCCGCGACGCCTCCCGCCGGATCGCCGACCTGGTGGTCAAGGCCATCAACGAGGCCCCTGCGGACCGCCCCTTCAAACTCGGCCTCACGACCGGCATCACCCCCGTCTCCCTCTACCACGAACTCGCCCGGCGGAACGCCGCCGGTGAAGTCTCCTTCCGGAACGTGGAGATCGTGTCCATCGACGAGTACTATCCTTCCAGCAAGGATGAGCACCAGAGCCGCAATTACCGCCTCCATGAGGCCTTCCTCGACCGGATCGACATCCCCAAGGAACATATCCACATCCCGGACGGCACGGTCCCGCAGGAGCGCGTCTCCGCCTACTGCGCGGAATTCGACAAGATCGCCCGCGGGATGGACCTGCTGGTCATCGGCATCGGCGAGCAGGGGCAGGTCGGCTTCAACGAGGCCGGCAGCACGGAGAAGAGCCGCACCCGGACGGTGCGCCTCTCCTACCGCTCCCGCAAACGCCAGTCCCGCAATTTCAACCACGACATCGCCGCGACCCCGGAAAGCGCGATCACGATCGGTATTTCCACGATGCTCAGCGCCAGGAAGGTCATCCTGATGGCCTGGGGCGAGGACAAGGCGGCGGCCGTCAAGGCCATCGCCGAGGGCGAGGTCGACCTGGCCTGCCCGGCCTCCCTCCTGCAGCGCCACGAGGACATCACCTTCTACGTGGACGAGACCGCCGGCAGCCTCCTCACCCGCGTCACAGCGCCCTGGCTCGTCGGCCCCTGCGACTGGACCCCGAAGTTCATCCGCAAGGCCGTCGTGTGGCTCTGCCAGACGGTCGGGAAGCCGATCCTCAAGCTCACGGAGAAGGACTATCTCGACAACTCGCTGAGCGAGCTGCTCGAGAAGTTCGGCCCCTATGACAAGATCAACATCGAGGTCTTCAACGACCTCCAGCATACGATTACCGGCTGGCCCGGCGGCAAGCCGAATGCGGACGATTCGACCCGTCCCGTCGCCGCCACGCCCTATCCCAAGACCGTCCTGATCTTCTCGCCCCACCCGGACGACGACGTCATCTCGATGGGCGGCACCTTCATCCGCCTGGCCACCCAGGGCCACAACGTCCATGTCGCCTACGAGACCTCCGGCAACGTGGCGGTCCACGACGACGTCGTGCTCCAGCACATGGACTGCGCCGCCCAGCTCGGCTTCGGCGACCGTTTCGCCGAGGTGAAGGCCCTCATCGACAGCAAGGTCCCCGGCGAACCGGAACCGCGGAAGCTCCTGGACATCAAGGGCGCCATCCGCCGCAGCGAGGCCCGCGGGGCCGTCCGCTCCTTCGGGCTGGACGACAACAGCAACGCCCACTTCCTCAACCTCCCTTTCTATGAATCCGGCGGTGTGAAGAAGAATCCGCGCACCCAGGCCGACATCGACATCATCAAGGCCCTCATCGCGCAGCTGAAGCCGCACATGATCTTCATGGCCGGCGACCTCGCGGACCCGCACGGGACCCACCGCGTCTGCACGGAGGCGGCGATGGAAGCGATTGAGCAGCTGAAGGAAGAGGGCGCCGAGTGGCTGTCCGGCACCCATGTCTGGCTCTACCGCGGCGCCTGGATGGAATGGGAGCTCGGCCGCGTGGACATGGCCGTCCCGCTGAGTCCGGACGAGCTGATCAAGAAGCGCCACGCCATCTTCCGCCACCTGTCGCAGAAGGACATCGTCCCCTTCCCCGGGGATGACCCGCGCGAGTTCTGGCAGCGCGCCGAAGAGCGCACGCAGAACACCGCCAGGCTGTATGACCAGCTCGGCATGGCCGAATACCAGGCCATCGAGGTATTCCTGAAACTTTATTGAACCGAAAGCATATGAACGTCATTATCAGAGACAACCAGCATGAGGCGTCCCTGTGGGCCGCCCGCCACATCGCGGATGCGATCCGTGCGAAAGCCGCCCGGACCGCCGAACCCTTCGTCCTCGGCCTCGCGACCGGCTCCACCCCGATCGAGACCTACGCCGAGCTGATCCGCATGTACAAGGCCGGCGAGCTTTCCTTCCGGAACGTCGTCACCTTCAACATGGACGAATACGTCGGCCTGCCGGTCGAGCACCCGGAAAGCTACCACAGCTTCATGGACAAGTACCTGTTCAACCACATCGACATCCCGCGGAAGAACATCCACCTCCTCGACGGCAACGCCCCCGACCTGAAGGCCGAGTGCGAGGCCTACGAGGCCGCCATCGTGGCGGCGGGCGGCATCGACCTCTTCCTCGGCGGCGTCGGCGAAGACGGCCACCTCGCCTTCAACGAACCGTTCTCCTCCCTGAAGTCCCGCACCCGCGTCATGGACCTCACCTACGACACGCTCCTGGTGAACTCCCGCTTCTTCGAGGGCGACATCAACAAGGTCCCGAAGCAGGCGATGTCCGTGGGTGTCGCCACTGTCCTCAGCGCCGCCGAGGTGCTGATCCTCGCGTTCGGCCACAAGAAGGCCCGTGCCATCGCGCAGGCCGTCGAGGGGCCGCTCACGCACGTCGTGACCCTCTCCGCCCTGCAGGACCACCCCTGCGGCACCATCGTTGTCGACGACCTGGCCGCCGGCGAGCTGAAGGTCAATACCTACCGCTATTTCAAACAGATCGAGAAATGAGGACCTGGCACGAACCCGCCCGGGAACTTCCGGTACGCGCCGAGGTGGACATCCTCGTCGTCGGCGGCGGTCCTTCCGGCATCATGGCCGCCAAGGCGGCCGCCGGGAACGGACGCAAGGTGATGCTCCTGGAAAGCCGCGGCTATCTCGGCGGCAACCTGACCCTCGGCCTGCCCATCCTCGCCTACCTGGATGTCAACGGCAAGCAGTGCGTCAAGGGATTTGCGCAGGAACTGATCGACCGGCTCGCCGCCCGCGGCGCCGCCGGCCCGCACGTGCCCTGCAAGAACCACATGAGCCTGACGATCATCGATCCGGAAGAGGTCAAGACCGTCGCGCTTGAGATGATGGAAGAGGTTGGTGTAGAGGTGCTTATGTATGTCTTCTGCTCCGATGTCATCAAGGACGGCGATACCGTCAGGGGCGTCATCATCGAATCCAAGGCCGGCCGCGAAGTCATCTTCGCCAAGACCGTCATCGACTGCACGGGAGACGGCGACGTCGCCACCCGCGCCGGCGTCGAGATGCACAAGGGCGACAAGGACGGCGGCATGCAGCCCCCGACCCTGATGTATTCCGTCCGGAAAGTGGACATGGCCGCCTTCCGCGACGCGCTCGTCAACCACCGCGACGTCTTCGACATGGACGTCATGCCGCCGGAGCAGTTCGCCAGGCGTTACTTCATCACCGTCGGCCTCCGCAACCAGATCAACCAGGCCAACAAGGACGGCCTGGACATCCCCGTCGCCCGCACGATCCTCATCACGGGCCTCAAGGACGACCAGATCTGGGTCAACATGTCCCGCGTCAGCGGCGTCGATTCGACCAAACCGGAGAGCTACACCTTCGGCGAGATCGAGGCGCGCCGGCAGATGTACCGGATTAACGCGTACCTGCGCCGCTATGTTCCTGGCTTCAAGGACCTTGAGGTCGAGAAGGTCGCTCCGTTCCTGGGCATCCGCGAAAGCCGCGTCATGGTCGGCAAGTACGTGCTGACCGCCGAGGACATCCTGGAGAGCCGCCGTTTCGACGACGTCGTCACCGTCGCCGGCTATCCGGTGGACATTCACCACTCGACCGGCAGCGACTGCACGATGCTCTTCGCCAAGGACAACCACGACATCCCGTACCGCTGCCTCGTTCCCGAGAAGGTCGGCGGGCTGCTCGTCGCCGGGCGCTGCTCTTCCTTCACGCATGAAGCCATGGCGGGCACTCGCGTGATGTCCACCTGCATGGCCCTCGGCCAGGCTGCCGGCACCGCCGCGCGCATCGCCCTCGACGAGGGCGTCGCCGTCGCAGACGTCGATGTCAAGGCCGTCCAAAAAGACCTGCTCGCAAATGGCGCCTTCCTCGGATAAGCCTATGGCACAGTTTGTTCACGAGCCCGCGCGGGAGATTCCCGTGCGGGCTTCCGTCGATGTGCTCGTCGTCGGCGGCGGTCCTGCCGGCCTGATGGCCGCCCAGGCCGCCTCCGGCAAGGGCCTCGACGTCATGCTCATCGAGAACCGCGGCTCCCTCGGCGGCAACATGACCCAGGGCCTGCCGCTGCTCGGCTTCCTCGGCCGGAAGGGCAACGAGGTCATCAAGGGCCTTCCCCTGCAGTTTGTCGAGCGCCTCCGCGCCCGCGGACAGGCGACCCATCACCGCGCCTGCCCCCTGCACGTGAGCCTCACGATGATCGACCCGGAAGGCACGAAGCGCCTCGCCTGGGAAATCATGGAAGAATGTGGGGTCAAGGTACTTATGTACGTCATGTTCGTGGATGTCATTAAAGAGGGCAATGCCGTCAAGGGCGTCATCATCGAGTCGAAGAAGGGCCGCGAGGCGATCCTCGCCAAGGTCGTCGTCGACTGCACGGGCGACGGCGACGTGGCGTTCCGCGCCGGTGCGCCGATGGCCTACGGCAATGAGAAGGGCATTGCCCAGCCCCCGACCCTGATGTTCTCCATGCGCGGGGTCGATTCGCGGAAGCTCCGCGACGCCGTCGCCGACCATCCGGAAATCTACGACATCGACTTCATTCCCAACGAATTCTTCCGCGCGGACGACAACTGCACCATGGTCGGCTTCCGCAACCAGATCCGGCAGGCCCGGGAGGCGGGATTCCACATCCCGGTCGAACGGACCATCTTCATGACGGGCATGGCCCCGGACGAGTGGTGGGTCAACATGTCCCGCGTCAACGGCATCGACGCCACCGATCCGGAACAGTACACGCGCGGCGAAGAGGTCTGCATCCGGCAGAACGAAGAGATCGCCCGCTACCTGAAGGCCTACATCCCCGGCTTCGAAAACGCCTACGTGGACCGCGTCGCGCCCTTCATGGGCATCCGCGAAACCCGGCGCATCATCGGGGAATATGTCCTGACAGAGCAGGATATCTTCGACTGCGCCCGCTTCGACGACGCCATCGGCGTGGCCGCCTACCCGGTGGACCTCCACCATCCCGTCGGCGGCGACTGCACCCTGATGTGGTGCCCGGACTGCTACGACATCCCGTACCGCTGCCTCGTCCCGCAGCAGGTGGACGGCCTCCTCTGCGCCGGCCGCTGCATCTCGGCCACCCACCTGGCGCTGGCCTCCGTCCGCGTCATGGGCCCGGCGATGTGCATCGGCGAGGCCGCCGGAAAGGCCGCGTCCATCGCGGCCGAAACCGGCCTCCCGCCCCGCGCCATCGACGTGGCGCGCCTCCGCGACGAACTCCGCGCCGAGGGCGCCTTCCTGCGTTAGCGGCCCCGAGAAACGACACTGCAGGAGACGTCCCATTTTTTGGGACGTCTCCTTCAAAATACGCCCTTTTTGACGGTAACCTGCCAAAAAATGGGACGTCTCCGTCACTTACAATAAACGCCCGGCATTTCCTCCAGCCCAAATGGCGCTAACGGAGGATGCAGTACAAGCGGAGAAAGCGGAGGAACAGGGTTCAAACCGAATTTTTATGAGGTTTGAACCCTGTTCCGCAGCGTTGGAGCGTAAGCCCCGTTCAGATGTCGGAGCGTGAGTGCCCCGTTAGATAAAGATGTACTTCAGCACGAACAGGACCGCGAGGACCCACATCGTCGGCGAAATCTTCTTGAACTTGCCGGCGCAGGCGTTCAGGAGGACGTAGGCGATCACGCCGATCAGGATGCCGTCGGAGATGGAATAGGCGACGGGCATCAGCAGGACGGTGAGGAACGCCGGAATGCTCTCGGAGAAGTCCTCCCAGTCGACCTTGGCGACCGGGGCCATCATCATCACGCCAACGATCACGAGCGCGGGGGCCGTGGCGGCGCCGGGGATGGCGAGGAAGATCGGGGAGAAGAACAGGGCCAGGGCGAAGAGGCCGGCCACCGTGAAGGCCGTGAGGCCGGTACGGCCGCCGTCGCCGACGCCGGAAGCGCTTTCTACATAAGTCGTTGTGGTGGAGGTGCCGAGGCAGGCGCCGACGACCGTGGCGATGGAGTCGGCCATGAACATCTTGTCGATGCCGTCCACATTGCCCTGCTCATCCACCATGCCGGCCTTCTGGGAAACGCCGATGACGGTGCCCATCGTGTCGAACATGTCGATGAACAGGAAGGTGAAGACCACCGCGAGCATGTCCCAACTCAGGATGCTGCTCCACTCGAACTTGCAGAAGATCGGGGCCACGCTGTCCGGGGCGGACACGACGCCGGAGAACTTGGTGATCGCCTCGCCGGAGGCCGGATCCTTGATGAACAGGCCGATGATGGCCGTCGCGAGGATGCCGATGAGGATGCTGCCGCGGACCTTCAGGATCACGAGCGCGCCGGTGATGACGATGCCGATGACGGCGAGGAGGGCCGTGCCGTGGGTGATGTCACCGAGGCCGACGAGGGTCGCGTCGTTGTTGGCGATGATACCGGCGTTCTGCAGGCCGATGAAGGCGATGAACAGGCCGATGCCCGCGCCGATCGCATGCTTGAGCGAGAGCGGAATCGCGTTCAGGATCCAGGAGCGCACCTTGGTGAGCGTCAGGATGATGAAGATGATACCCTCGAGGAACACGGCGGTCAGCGCGAACTGCCAGCTGTGGCCCATGCCGAGGCAGACGGTGAACACGAAGAAGGCATTGAGGCCCATGCCCGGGGCAAGGGCGAACGGCTTCTTGGCGTAGAGCGCCATCACGAGCGTGCCGATGAGGGCCGCGAGGGCGGTCGCCGTGAAGACGGAGCCGCGCGGCATGTCGAGGGCGCTGAAGATGTTCGGGTTGACGGCCAGGATATAGGCCATCGTCAGGAAGGTGGTCAGACCCGCAAGAATCTCGGTACGGACCGTATGTTTCTGGCTGTCAAAGCCAAAAGCCTTTTCAAAAAACGGTTTCATATCCCGTCAGCGTTTAGAAGGTCCAACGGAGACCGGCGGCGGGGTTCACCAGGAAACCCTTGGAAACGAAATTGCAGGAGATCTCGACCTCGCCGCCGATGTCCAGGTGGTTGTCGAAGGTGGAGCCCAGGTTGAACCAGAGCTGGGGTTCGGTCAGGAAGGACCACTTGGTCGCGTCGGCGCCCCAGATGTTGTTGTTCCCCCAGAAATCGGCAAAGCCCTTGAACACCAGACCCTTCACGCCGAAAAGGTCATTCAGTCCCCACACGGCGGAGAACTTGACCGGGACGTCCGCGGAAGAGATGCCGTTGCCGTTGAAGTGCTCGTACATCGCATACAGGGTCAGGGTCTTGGAGAAATCCGCAGAGTGGAAGAAATACTTGGCGCCGAAGCACCAGGTGCCCATATTGAAGCCGGTTCCGGTGATGAGGCCGTCATACTCGACGTGGGCGCTGAGGTCCTTCAGGCTGGTATCCCCCCAGAAATTGATGCCCCTTTCGATCTCGAAGTAGCTGCCGTTGGCCGGGCCGCTGTTGGCGAGCAGCTTCTGGGACGCATCGGTGCTGTTGAAGTAGTGGTCGATGAACCAGAAGGTGTCACCGAACTTGTCCGGCTTGTACATCTCGAAGGTGGTGGTGATGTAGTTCCTTCCGTGACCGAAATCATAGAAGGTCTGGAGGTTCTGCGCCTGGGCCCACTGGCCGAGGGCAAGCGTTGCGAACGCAACGGCGAGGATGGCTTTTTTCAACATAAAACGTAGTTTATGAAATTAATATTTAGGGTTTTTCAACACGGTTGACTTCGAAATCGACACTCTTGTCGCCCTGGGCGTTGGCCCCGAACTCATAGTCTTTGCCGGGAAGGACGGCATTCAGGATTACGCCCACAAGGGCGGCCACGGCAAGGCCGCTCAGTTTGGTGAAGCCCAGGTCAATGGCGCCGATGGAATAATTGATACCGATGGCGAGCACCAGGATCAGGGCGGCGACGATCACGTTGCGGCTCTTGGTGAAATCCACCTGGTTTTCCACGATGTTGCGCACACCCACGGCGGAAATCATACCGTAGAGGATGAGCGAAACACCGCCGATGACCGGGGCCGGCATGCAGGCGATGAGGGCGCTGAATTTCGGGCAGAAGCTCAGGATGATGGCGAAGACGGCGGCGATGCGGATCACGCGCGGGTCGAAGACCTTGGTGAGGTTCAGCACACCGGTATTCTCGCCGTAAGTGGTGTTGGCCGGAGCGCCGAACAGGGACGCCAGCATCGTGGCAAGACCATCACCCATGAGGGTACGGTGCAGGCCGGGTTCCTCGAGGTAGTTGATGCCCACGGTCGAAGAGATGGCGCACATATCGCCGATATGCTCCATCATCGTCGCAAGCGAAATCGGCAGGATGGCGATGACGGCCGCTACGATGAGGCCCCAGTTCGGATTCTGGAACACGTGGAAGGCCGTATTCTCCCAGTGGAACGGGACGCCGATCCACGCCGCATCCTTCACCGGACTGAAGTCACACAGACCGAAGCAGGCCGCCACGACGTAGGAGCCCAGCACACCGAGGAGAATCGGGATGATCTTGATCATGCCCTTGCCCCAGATGTTGCACACGATGATGATGGCCATCGCGAGCAGGGCGATCCACCAGTTCTGGTTGCAGTTGCTGATGGCGCTGCCGCTCAGGGTAAGGCCGATGGCGATGATGATCGGCCCCGTGACGATGGGCGGGAAGAATCGCATCACCTTCTTGGCGCCGAATGCAGCGAAGAGACCCGCCAGGACGAAATAAATAATGCCTGCCGAGAAGACTCCGATGCAGGCATAAGGTAAAGATTCCGCGGCTGAGAGACCTTGTTGCGCTCCCATGGAAACGACGGCTGCGTAACCGCCCAGGAACGCGAACGAGGACCCCAGGAAGGCGGGCACCCGCATCTTTGTGCACAAGTGGAAAATGAGTGTGCCGAGACCTGCGAACAACAGGGTGGCGGACATCGAGAGACCGGTGATCACCGGGACAAGGACCGTGGCTCCGAACATGGCGAACATGTGCTGGAGGCCGAGGGTAAGCATCTTGCCGCTCCCAAGGGTGCGGGCGTCATAGATGGCTTGCTGCTTGTTTGTCATAAATATAAGGTGTTAGAATTGGAATTTCCGTCCCTTCAGGCCTTATGACCATGCAAATATACGCACAAAAAATGGGAAACCGCCGGGGTTCCCCAAATTTTTTAAAAAAGTTATCAACAGCCACCGCGAAAGTTTTCCACGGAATCCTATTCATCCGCTGCGGCCCCGCCGCGGAAAGGGACCGGGCGGCGGACGACGGTTTCCCGGAGGACCGCACCCGAGGCATCACGGACGCGGAGGGTCACTTTCGTCCGGGGGCCGGAGGTGCGGACCGTGAAAAGATGGGGATTGACATCCCGGGTGCGCGCCTTCTTGTATTTCGCCTTGACGGCCCCGTCCTTCAGGAAGAAATGGAGGTCGAACAGCGGATCGCGGCCCTCGACCCGTTCCACGGCCAGGGGCACCTTCCGGCCGAACCAGCCGCAGGACTCCCACGCCTCCAGGGTATCTCCCGGGCGGAGGAACCAGTCGTTGACCAGCAACAGGTCCCGGTATTTTTCATCGGCATAATCCACCGTATTCGGGACCCGCGCGACCATGTCCCGTACGCCGGGGGCGGCGGCATACCAGGCCGAGACCCCGTTCATGTCATACACGCGGAAGCCCTTCTCCTCCGGCACGACGGCCTCGTAGGAATAGTCGGCCCGGCCGGGAGCAAAGCGCGCCAGGACGACGCCGGCACCGCAGCCGAACTTCCCGAACAGGCCCGGGGCAGTACTCCAGGCGTTGCCCGAGAGGGCGCCGACATTCAAGTCCTTGATATGCGGATACTTCTCCGATTCGTACCACTCCGTCTGGTGGGTGTGGCCCGCGAAGACGTGGACCGAGCCGAAGCGGGCGAAAAGCGCGTCGATCTCCCGCATCTGGGAAAGGTCGTCGAAACGGTCACCGCTTTCGGACAGGCCGGTCAGCAGCGGACAGTGGGTGCAGAGGAAGATCCGCTTCCCGTCGGGCTGCAGGGCCAGGTCGGCGCGCAGGAACGCCATCTCCTCCGGTGTGAAGCCGCGCCCGTAATCGCGGTTCCCGGCCATGCCCTCCGCCCGTTTCTCCGGCTTGCCGGGCGGGTTCTGGTAGAGGATGTCGTCCATGACGATCCAGTGGTCGCCGCCGATGTCCAGGGAATAGTGTTCCGGCCCGAAAACCTTGCGGTAGAGCCAGCCGGCGTCGAAATCGGTGTTGTCCGTGGAGACGCGGCCGTCGTTGTCATGGTTGCCCGGGACATTGTACAGGAACGTCGGCCAGCCCTCCGAGCGGAGGGTCGCATACGCATCCTCGATGGTGTAACGGTCTTTCACCCAATACTTGTCGTAGGACAGGTCGCCGAGGTGGAACGAATAGACGGGCCCTTCCGCACGCAGCGCGTCCGCCGCACGGCGGATCAGCGGCATGCAGGT
>JAEEGL015435037.1_pt1 | contig 48110 bp, 22 predicted proteins | sample 9134231 | NCBI WGS metagenome assembly JAEEGL01 (sample SAMN16246548, study PRJNA631951) | gut metagenome | biome: gut microbiome; feature: rumen; material: fiber-attached | host: Bos | place: Iran: Karaj | collected 2018-10 | reverse complement strand
TGGTCTGAATCTGACCCTTGTCATCCATCCAAGTAACGCGGAACTGATATACACGATCTGGAATGCAGAGACGCTCGATGAGGTTCACCTTGTCGAACTCTGGGTGCTTGTTGTACTCTTCCTCGATAGTGCCGAGAACTTCTTCTACTGCCTGATGATACTCAGGTTCATTTGGAAAGCGACGCTTAAGGTCTTCCAATACTTTTTTTGCGTCCATTTGTGAAAACGTTTTTAATAATATGGTTGATAAATAAATGTCTTTGTTCTATTTTGCGGACAGAGCCTACTTGACGAAAAACATGAAAACAGACCGTCAAAAGTGGCGTTAAGTGCCTGCGTTTTTTGATTTCGGGTGCAAAGATAGACTTTTTCCACAAAAAACACAAAAAATCTAACAAAAAAATATCTTTTTTAAGGAAAAACTTTCAAATTTACTCAAAAACCAATAACTTTGTGGACAAATTACACCCATAAATTAGTGTATTTACACGAAAAACATTACATTTTGAAAACAACTGAAAAAATTGAGGCACTCCGTCGCCTCATGCAACGAGAAGGCATCCACGCCTTCATCACCCCCAGCACCGACCCTCACGCTGGCGAGTATGTGCCGGAACGATGGAAATCTCGTCGCTGGATCAGCGGCTTCACTGGTTCGGCAGGAACGGCGGTAGTCACGACCCATCAGGCCGCCCTGTGGACCGATTCACGCTATTTCATCCAAGCCACCGAACAACTGGCAGGCACGGGCTTTGTGTTGATGAAGGAGAAGATTGAGGGCACACCCACCATCGCCGAATGGCTAAGTGCTGTTCTCCCCACGGGAAGCGTAGTGGCAGTCGATGCGTGGGTCAACACCACCTCTGAGGTGGAAAACCTGGAGAACGAACTGAAGGCCTATGGCCTCACCCTCCGCACCGACCTCGACCCCTATGCCGAGATATGGGAAGACCGTCCCGCCATTCCTCCAAGCAAGGCGTTCATCCAAGGCTTAGAGTTTGCCGGCGAGAGTGCGGCATCCAAGATTCAGCGCATCCGCGAGAAAATCGGACAGAATGCCATCATTGTGTCCAGCCTCGAAGAAGTGGCCTGGACACTCAACCTGCGTGGCAACGACGTGGAGTGCACCCCATTCATTCTCAGTTACGTAGTCATCACTCCCACGGACACATTATTATATATAGCCGAGGAGAAAGTTACGCCCGAAGTGGCTGACTATCTGACAGGTGAAGGAGTGAGCATCCGAGCGTATAGCGACATCATCCCCGACCTGCAAGCCCTCGACATGCCCGTTTATGTGCAGCCCGAAAAGACCAACTATGCAGTCTATTCAGCCATCCAGACCCCCGTCCGCAAAGAGAGCGTGGTGGAACAAATGCTCATCTTTAAGAACGAGACAGAAATCAACTGTTTCCGCAACGCGATGGAGAAGGACGGTGTGGCGATGGTCAAGTGGATGAAGTGGACATTGGAGAATGTGCCCAAGGGCGGACAGACAGAACTTTCCCTGTCCAAGAAATTGGAAGAGTTCCGTGCCGAACAGCCCTTGTTCAAAGGCATCAGTTTTGAGAGCATCATGGGTTATGCACATCATGGCGCCATTGTACACTACGACCCGACACCCGAAACGGACATTCCCGTCCGCCCCGAAGGTCTTCTGCTCATCGACTCTGGCGGTCAGTATCTCGACGGCACCACCGACATCACCCGCACCATCCCGCTCGGTCCTCTCACATGGGAGATGCGCCGCGACTACACGCTGGTGCTCAAAGGATGGATTCGTCTCGGTTCCGCCGTCTTCCCAAAAGGAACCTGCGGTACCCAACTCGACACCCTTGCCCGCGAGGCCATGTGGAAATACGGCATCAATTACCTGCACGGAACGGGTCATGGTGTCGGCCAGTTCATGTCTGTTCACGAAGCCATCGACCTGCACCAGTTCCGCATGCAGTGGCGTCCCACCCCACTCCTTCCGGGCATGATTATCACCGATGAACCCGGCATCTACATCGAGGGCAGCCACGGGGTTCGCCACGAAGACACCATGCTTGTGGTCAACGCCACCGAAGGCATCACCTTCGGCCCCTACTACACCTTCGAACACCTCACCCTCTGCCCCATCCTCACCTCTCCCATCCTCGTGGAGATGCTCACGGAGGAAGAGCGCACTTGGTTCAACAGTTATCAACAAACCGTCTATGACCGCCTTGCTCCCCGTCTCGACGAGGAGCACCAAGCTTGGCTCAAAGAAGTCGTCAAACCAATTTGAAGTGAAGAGTGAAGAGTGAAAAATTTGCTACCGCACTTGTGCGTCAACTGTTGGCGAACCATCGCGGTAGCAAATTTTTCACTTTTCACTCTTCACTTTTCACTTTATTTTCGTACCTTTGCCTTCTCTAAACTTTAAACTTTACATGATTGAATATATCCGAGGAATTCTCGACGAACTCACCCCCACTCAAGCCACCATCGAGGCGCATGGCGTCGGCTACCTTCTCAACATCTCATTGAACACCTACACCGCCCTGCAAGGTAAGGGCGAGGCACGCCTCTTTGTCTATGAGTCCATCCGCGAGGATGCATGGACACTTTTCGGCTTTGCCACCAAACAGGAACGCGAACTCTTCCTCATGCTCATCAGCGTCAGCGGCGTGGGTGGCAACACGGCCCGCACCATGCTCAGCAGTTTCTCTGCCCCCGAACTGGCAGGACTCATCATGGAAGGCAACGAGCGTATGCTCAAGACAGTCAAGGGACTGGGAGCCAAGACCGCCCAGCGCATCATCGTGGAACTCCGCGACAAGGTGGTTTCGCTCGGCATTGCGGCCACAAGCCCATCTGGCGAGCCAAGCAACACAGCAGCCGCCCCCAACAGCGAGGTTTACAACGAAGCCTTCGAAGCCCTCAAGATGCTCGGCTTCCCGCCTGCTCCTGTTGCCAAGACCGTCAAAGCCATCCTCAAGGACGAGCCTTCCGCCCCTGTCGAGAAGGTCATCAAGATGGCGCTCAAGATGCTGTAAACCTGCATACAAACAGACCTCGCCTCACCCTTCTGCGGCAACGTCAGTTCCATAATTACGACAACGACACAAGCGTAATTACGGAACTGTCGTTGCCGTAATTTCGTTAGTGGAGAAGACATCCACGCGTTGCACTTGTTACAGTGTTACAGTTCTCGAAAGCCTTTTCCGCTCCCCCAAAACACTTCTATATTTTAAATATAGAGTCAAATTTTGACTTCTCACAATTGATTTTGGAACTGTAACACTGTAACGCTGTAACAGCTTGTTGTCCCTTTGTCTTCCGACTTCCACTGCCACATATTACTCTGTTGAAGAACCACCAACACGACACCTCCACTACCCCAAAATCGGTGTGAGTCACACCGAGGGGGTCGGTCTGACTCAGACCGAGGGTGGCGGTGTGACTCACACCGTTTCCGAGGCAGTGGAAGCACCGAAAAGGAGGCTGTAGAGCAGAGGGACAAGAGGCAGTGGAGCAACCGATTTGTTATTTTGTGAAAAACGGGAGCATAGAAAGACTTTTTCCCTCTTGGCTAGTGATTGTGAATGAAAAAGAGCGGAATTTATTTGGAAAGAGAAAAAAATGTTGTACCTTTGTATTCAATCATTGGCAACAGCCTCAGCGGAGGTGCCAATGTGACATAATGAAAATAATAACAAGCGTTTGCTGTTATTCGGAATTGCTTCAAGAACCTAGGAAATTCAAGATAGTTCAACCCGAAAGAATAAGTCGCAAACGTCTGTGCGTTAAGCATGGGCGTGACTTATCTGGGTTGGCAGGCTATTCCTAGGGCCTTTGAAGCATGGATGAGAATATCGTTCATGCTTTTTGTGTCCTAATAGTCTGCCTCCGAAGATAAGCAATACGCATCAATGCATAGCACAAAGAATGCCAAACAAGGAATTGAGTCCTGCCTGTATCGACATCAGGGAGGACGACCTGAGGGATATCTCACCAGAAGTGCTTGAGACGCTGCTGCGTGACCACACCACAGGGAATAACATCTTCTGGGCGACGCATGACTATGAAGCGCTCGGCTCAGCGTATGATTACCATTCGCAGATACTGCCTGAACTGATTACAGGCGAGAATGGAATGGTCATCAGACCGCGTGTGCTGAAGTCGAAGGCTGAGCAGACAGACCGAGCCAAGGATATGGCAGAGGTGTTCACCCCTTCGTGGGTGTGCAATGCGCAGAACAATTTGGTGGACGAAGCGTGGTTTGGACGTAAGGACGTATTTAATGTGGAAAACACGACCGGCCATACTTGGCAATCCAACCCCGACAAAATAGAATTCCCTGAAGGAAAGACCTGGAAGGACTATGTGAGAGCCACCCGTATGGAAATGACTTGTGGCGAGGCTCCCTATCTCGTCAGCCGATATGATGCCACGACGGGCGAACCCATTCCCTTGCAAGAACGAATAGGTCTGCTCGACAGGAAACTGCGGGTCATCAGCGAGAATGTGGATGTTAGTGGCGACTGGCTGGATTGGGCACAAATAGCTTACATGCACACTTATGGTTTCGAGTGGCAAGGCGACAATCTGCTGCTGGCTCGTGAAGCTTTGCTATGGACGTTCATTGAATACTATCAAGAGAAGTTCGGCAAGGCTCCTCTTGTGAAATCCATCAACTACATCGCTTACATCATTTCGTGGAATCTCTTCCAGATGGATGGATTGAAGGGCGTTGTGCCTGACTCGTGCAGGCATGGTGTGAAAGAGAAAATCCAAACCCTCTTTGGCGAGGAAGAACAGATAGTTCATTGCTCAGGTTGCCAGCAAGACGACATCCGACGGCACAACGGCATCTACTGCCTGCTTCGTGATTGGGGAAACAAAGATCTCAAAACGGGCGAAAATAATAGAAAAATCCGATTTATTGACCTCATGAAATAAAAGATACTATGGCAACCTTTACCTCATCCCTGAAATCCAAACTGATTTATGTGTTCGCCATCAACGACGAACGGCATCGTGACTGTTTGAAGATTGGCGAGACCACCCTCAATGAAGATGATGGTGGTGACCTCTCACCCAATTCTGATCTGCTGAACCAAGCGGCTCACAAGCGCATCCTCCAATACACCAAGACGGCAGGCATCGCTTATCAGCTGCTCTATACGGAGGACACCATTTTCAGAAGGAGTGGCATGATTCTCTCCTTCAACGATAAGCAGGTGCATAAGGTGCTGGAGCGTAGTGGCATCCCCAAGAAGGAGTTTGCTGATGTGAAGGGAGCGGATGAATGGTATTGCTGTGACCTTGAAACGGTGAAGAAAGCCATCAAGGCCGTGAAGAAAGGTGAGACAAGCCTGCATGCTTCCGACATCACCCAAGGGCAGACACCTATCATCTTCCGTCCTGAACAGCGTGAGGCGATAGACAGGACAAGGACACGTTTCAAGAAAGGCAACCAGATGCTGTGGAATGCCAAGATGCGTTTCGGCAAGACCCTCTCAGCCTTGCAGGTAGTGAAGGAAGAGGAGTTCGTGCGTACCTTGATATTGACCCATCGCCCTGTGGTGGACAAGGGATGGTTTGAGGACTTCGGCAAGATATTCTACGACAGGAAGGACTATCGTTATGGTTCACGCATCAACGGGGAGGACTTTGGCTCATTGGAGAGAATGGTGGCAAAAGGACAGAAATATGTGTTCTTTGCCTCCATGCAGGATTTAAGAGGTTCAGAGACTGTAGGAGGAAAGTTTGACAAGAACGACCGTGTGTTCAGCACGCCTTGGGATTTCATCATCGTGGATGAGGCACATGAGGGCACGAAGACCGAACTGGGGCAAAATGTGCTGAAAGAGCTGACCAAGGAAAAGACCAAGGTGCTCCAACTCTCAGGCACTCCGTTCAACCTCTTTGATGACTATGCAGAAGCGGACATCTACACTTGGGATTACGTGATGGAGCAGAAGGCGAAACAGGCTTGGGCTGTGGATAATCCTTACGAACCCAATCCATACGCTTCGCTTCCTGCCATCAATATCTACACCTACGACCTGGGCAACCTGATGAGCGAGTTTGTGGAAGACGAAAAGGCTTTCAACTTCCGTGAGTTCTTCCGCACCAAGGATGACGGCAGCTTTGTTCATGACAAGGATGTGGAACGGTTTCTGGATTTGATGTGCAGGGATAACAAGGACAGTCTCTACCCCTATTCCAACGATGAATACCGTCGCATCTTCAGGCACACACTCTGGATGGTGCCAGGCGTGAAGGCAGCCAAGGCACTTAGTGCGAAACTGCAGGCGCATGCTGTTTTTGGTTTGTTCAAGGTGGTGAATGTGGCTGGCGATGGTGACAAGGATGAGGAAAATGCTGAGGCATTGAAGATGGTGGAAAAGGCTATTGGAGAAGATCCCGATGAAACATACACCATCACCCTCTCATGTGGGCGACTGACCACAGGCGTGAGCGTGAAGCCTTGGACGGGCGTGTTCATGATGGCTGGTTCGTTCAGCACTTCTGCGGCTGGATATATGCAGACCATCTTCCGTGTACAGACACCTTACTGCCACAACGGTCGCATGAAGGAGCAATGCTATGCCTTTGACTTTGCGCCGGACAGGACACTCCGAGTCTTGGCGGAAGCGGCAAAGGTATCGACGAAGGCAGGCAAACAGACGGATGGAGACAGGCAGATATTGGGTGACTTCCTGAACTTCTGTCCTATCATCTCCATTGAGGGCAGCCAGATGAAGCCATACGATGTGAAGACGATGATGGGTCAGCTGAAGAAGGCACAGATTGAGAAGGTGGTGCAATGTGGCTTCGAGGATGGAGCGCTCTATAATGACGAACTGCTGAAACTGACGGATGTGGAATTGGCTGCTTTCCAGCACTTGAAGGGCAAGATTGGTGCCACCAAGGCGATGGCAAAGAGTGGCGACATCGATGTGAACCAGCAAGGTTTCACCAAAGAGGAATATGCTGAGAAGGAAAAGCTGGAGAAGAAAAAGAAGAAAGACCTCACGCCAGAAGAGAAAGCACGGTTGGATGAGCTGAAAAAGAAAAAGACACAGAGGGCTGAAGCCATCAGCATCCTGCGTGGCATCAGCATCAGAATGCCGTTGCTTATCTATGGTGCAGAACTGAAGAACGAGGAAGAGGAACTGACCATTGACAACTTCACCAACTTGGTGGATGATGTGTCTTGGGAAGAGTTCATGCCAAAGGGTGTGACCAAGGATGACTTTGAGAACTTCAAGAAATATTACGAGGCAGACGTGTTCCGTGAGGCAGGCAAACGCATCAGGGAAATGGCAAGAGCTGCTGACAAGTTCACCATTGAAGAACGTATTGAGCGACTTGCCACCATCTTCAACACTTTCCGCAATCCCGACAAGGAAACCGTCTTGACTCCTTGGCGAGTGGTGAATATGCACATGAGCGACTGTCTGGGTGGCTGGTGTTTTTATGATGATGAGTTTAAGCAGATGCTGAATGAGCCTCGTTATGTGGACAGGGGACAAGTAACTACTGATGTGTTCAAGACAGATGCACACGTGCTGGAAATCAATTCCAAGAGCGGTCTCTATCCTCTGTATGTAGCCTATAATATATACAGGAATAGAGTGAAAGCCACCCAAGAGAAATATGGTGATGTGAATCATAATATGGCAATGATGCTGTGGGATGTCACCATTGAAGAGAACATCTTGGTGGTGTGCAAGACACCTATGGCAAGAAGCATCACCAAACGCACTCTTGCTGGATTCAGAAACACAAGAGTGAACGCACAATATTATAAAGACTTAATCAAGAACATATCCAAGAAGCCAACAGCCGTTGTCAATACCTTCAAGGACGGCAAGCACTTCTGGAAAATCAATAATAATGAGAATATGAAATTAGACGCAATAGTGGGAAATCCACCGTATCAAGTGAATGTCGGAGAAAAGAAAGACAATTATGGAATTCCCATCTACAATCACTTTATAAATATTTCAAAGGCGCTAAAACCCATGTATATCTCTATGATCTCTCCATCAAGGTGGTTTACAGGTGGTCGTGGACTGGAAGAATTCAGAAAAACCATGCTGAAGGATCGTAGAATTCGTTACATTAAAGACTTCATTGATGCCAAGGACATCTTTCCGACGGCTGATATTTCGGGTGGTATCAATTACTTCCTTTGGGATACAAATTATTCAGGACTATGCGATTTCCATTCTATAGTAAACGCTCAAGAGACTAACCTTTTAAGAAAATTGGATGAATATGAGATATTCACTAGGCAAAATGCTGCGCTTTCGTTAATATCGCAGATAAAACAGCAGAATGAGCCTTCTTTGTCGTCACAGATTAGTCCTCAGACTCCTTTTGGCTTCGTCACCACATATCGTGGTAGAGAACGAAGAGAAGAAGGAGATGTGGCTTTATATACAAGTGGGGGAATTACTTATGTAAAACTGAGCGAAGTGAAGAAAAACAAGAATTGGATAGACTTATATAAGGTCATATTCTCAAAGGCTACTTGTGAACATGCAGGAACACCAGATAGAAATGGAATGTATAGAGTGTTCTCTACAATGAAGATATTGAAGCCGAATGAGATCTGTACACAAAGCTATCTTGTTGGTGGCGTATTCGAGAATGTTGAAGAAGCGGTAAATTACCTTACGTATCTCAAAACGAAATTTGTACGTGGCTTAATTCTTCCAACATTAACCTCGCAAGATTTGTCAGCAGACAAATTCATGTTTGTTCCCCTCCAAGACTTCACCAAACCTTGGACAGACGAAGAACTCTACAAGAAATACAACTTGTCAGATGAAGAAATCGCTTTTATCGAGTCGATGATAAAACCAATGGAATAAAAAGGACTAGATTTTGATGAAATAAGCATAGAAGTTTTTTCCTTGTCGAACTTATTTATCATCATAATGTCCATAAGCAGAAAGCACGTCAACATGAACTATCGTATCAAAAATCTCATAGATCAAACGATGTTTCTTGGTGATGCGACGACTCCACAATGTGCCTCCGCTTCCCTTCAGTTGTTCTGGCTTTCCTGTGCCTGTCTGCGGATGGTCGTAAAGTTCAGCAATGAGTACAAGAGCCTTTTTGTAGGCTTTGGGATCACTCTCGCTCAACACTTTAAGGTATTCTTGAGCCTGTGGCTTAATCTCGACAATGTAACGGCTCATAAACTGCAAATGTATTGCTATTCATTGAGGAGAGGGAAAGAAGAATGAATTCACAAAAAGTTTAGTGAAAGAGTGGAATATTCTGTAAAGAGTTTGTTTTGTTAGATTAAATTTTATACTTTTGCAGCGATTTGTTAAATGCGGTTTTATAAAACAAGCCTTTTAGACAGATGAGCATAACAAGAAATACGTTGAAGCAAGTGATGCTTGACAACCAGAAGGATGTGGAACAGTACGACATCTTTCCTCGTCATTATGACCTCGAAAATTTTCCGTTAATGATATTTGTGGGAGTCAGACGTTCCGGCAAATCTTTCCTCCTCTTCCAGAAGATGCGGCAGCTGCTGGCCGACGGCAAGGGGTGGGACGAAATGCTCTATCTGGACTTTGAGGACACCCGGCTGGAGGGTTTTTCTGCCGATGACTTCAATCTGATATTGGAGTGCCATCAGGAGATGTACGGAAAACGCCCCATGCTGTTTCTTGACGAAATCCAGAATGTGGATGGCTGGCAGAAGTTTGCCCGCAACCTGGCAGACAAGAAATACAGCGTATTCATTACGGGCTCGAATGCTAAGATGCTGTCGAAGGAGATCATGTCTGCATTGGGCGGACGCTACTTGCCTGTAGAAGTATATCCCTTCAGTTTTAAGGAATACCTGTCTTATATTGGTGTAGCCTATGACGACTTGGCTCTGACGGCTACAGAATCAAAGGCGCGGTTTATGAAGGCGTATGGTGAGTACTTTACTTGGGGAGGTTTGCCAGAGTCTATCAAACTGCCTGTGAAGCGAAACTATCTGTCGAGTGTCTTCCAAAAGATATACCTTGGTGACATCGTGCAGCGCAACGGAATATCCAATCCACGCCTGCTTCAGTTGATGATTAAAAAAATGGCTGAAAGCGTCATGCAGCCTGTATCATACAATCGCATATCGAAGATCCTTTCAAGCGTGTCGGGTAAGATTAGCGTTCCTACGGTATCAAACTATATCAGTTATTCCGAGGATGCGTGGTTGCTGCTTCGTCTGAGGAATTTTGCGTCATCGTTCAGCGACAGGGAAAGCATCTGTAAATATTACTTCATAGACAACGGTTTGCTGACATTGCAACTGTTGGGTGCAGACACAATCTTGCTTGAAAACATGGTAGCCCTATCTTTGTTCCGCAAGTATGGACACGACGAGGACAACGAACGAGTTTTCTACTACAATGTCAATGTTGAAGTGGATTTCTATGTGCCGGAGGACGAACTGGCCATACAAGTATCGTATTCTATAGCCGATACGGAGACAGAGAAGCGGGAAAAAGAACCATTGGAGAAACTTCCAAATGTGCATGCTTGCCGTAGGCGCATCATCATCACCTATGACGAAGAAGGCACGCTGACTGATAAACATGGCACCATAGAGGTTATTCCATGCTGGAAATGGCTGCTGAACTTGGATCAAGGGAAGCTGCTCTGATCATCCTACGATATTCGACAACGCTTTGCGAAGCGTATCGAGCTGCGCTCGAAGTTACTCACAAAAGGGAGATGTATGAAAAAGATATTACTACTGATTGTTACGTTTTTGATGGTGACCACTGTGTGGTGTCAAGATGCCGAACCGAAAAGGAAGAAGGTGGCAGTGGTGCTGAGTGGCGGTGGTGCCAAGGGTATGGCGCACATTGGAGCGCTGAAAGTGATTGAACGGGCGGGCATTCCTGTGGATATTGTCACGGGCACCAGCATGGGCAGCATCGTGGGTGGACTCTATTCGATTGGGTACAATGCCAACATCCTTGATTCGTTGGTGCGCACCATCGACTGGAACTATACCCTCTCCGACCGTGAGGACATGAGTCAGCAAAGTCTGCGTGACCGTGAGAAGCAGAACACCTACGCATTCTCACGAGGATTCACGTTGGGCAAGAGCAACAGCAACGATGGCGGTATCATCAAAGGGCAGAACCTCGCACAGCTGTTCCAGAAACTCTGTTTGGGGTATACAGACTCGTTGGATTTCGACTCACTTCCCATTCCCTTTGCCTGTGTGGCGACCGACATCATTGACAATACAGAACATGATTTTCATGCAGGCCGTTTGCCACAGGCCATGCGTGCCTCGATGGCGATTCCAGCTGCCTTCTCCCCTGTACGCATCGGTGATAAGGTGCTGGTGGATGGTGGTTTGAGGAACAACTACCCAGCCGACATCGCCCGTGAGATGGGTGCCGACATCATCATTGGTGTGACCGTTCAGGGTGCACCCAAGACGAGTGAGGATCTGGGACACACCATCAGCATCCTCAGCCAGATTATCGATGTCAACTGTAAGAACAAATACGATGAGAACTTGGCCATCACCGATGTGCCTATCCGTGTGAACACCGAGGGGTACAATGCTGCCAGCTTCACCGACAATGCCATCAACGAACTCATCCGACGAGGCGAGGAAGAAGCGATGAAACACTGGGATGAATTGATTGCCCTTAAACGGAGAATCGGTATCAGCGACGATTTCAAACCCACCATCCTCACCCCAAAAAGTGCGTCCGTGCTGACGGAGAAGGTGAAGGTCAAGGGCTTTGTCTTTGAGAATGTTACACCTCACGATGAGCACTTCATCCGTTCAAAGTTCCATCTGAGCAGATACGACAGCATCGACTCCCGTCAGGAGGAGAAGATTGCCACCTCCATGCGTGTGGACCTCTTCTATCAGACGGTCGATACCCGTTCCATTCAGGAGGGTGACGGCTACATCCTCTACTTCACTGCTGGCAACAAAAAGACCAGTCAAGTGAACCTGGGTGGACGCTTTGACACGGAAGAGATTTTGGCGCTGCAGGTCAATGCCGACCATCCGCTTTCGACAGCTATCCCTATCGACATGGATGTGACCCTCCGACTGGGTAAACGCATCATGGGAAAGGGGGAACTGACCTTCCATCCACGCAGTTTCACCCGACCCAGCATCTCCTATGTCTATCGCCACAACGATATGGACATCTACCAAGAAGGTGAACGAGACCACAGCTTCAAGTACAACCATCACCAGACGAACCTGACGCCTTTCAACTTCAACGTGCGCAACTTCAATCTGCAAACCACCCTCCGATGGGACTACATCCACTTCCTTGGCAACATCCTGACCACGGGTAACAAGTCCATCAAACTGGATAACGACCACTATATCAGCTATCGCGCCATGGTCAAGTATAACTCGGAGGACAACTGGAACTTCCCTACGATTGGTTCACGTTTCAATATGGAATATGCCTACGTGACCGACAACTTTGCCGAGATGAACAAGAAGGCAGGTGTGAGCGAAATCAATGCCAACTGGCGCACCTCCATCCCCTTCAACAAGCGGTTTACCTTGCAACCTCTGCTCTATGGCAGATGCCTTTTCGGAGCGAATATTCCCGTCATCTATGGCAACACCATCGGAGGGGAGTGGTTCGGACACTACGTGGAGCAGCAAATGCCCTTTGCGGGAGTGGGCAACCTCGAATATACCGACAGGCACTTCCTCGCCCTGCAAATACAGGGACAGCAGCGACTTTTCACCAACCATTTCATCCTCTTACGGGTGGCAGCAGCACAACATGACGAGGCGTTCAAGCATGTGTTCGAGCACAAAACGATGCTGGGTGGTCAACTCGCCTACTACTACAACACCGTCGTCGGTCCGTTAGGCGCCACGATGGGCTATACGAACGAGACCAAGAAGGTACACCTCTATCTCAACCTCGGTTTTGAGTTCTGAACAGCAGCAAATTGACAGTCTGCCTTGTATTTTCTGCCCTATAAATACAATAATGTGGGGATTTCTACGTTTATGATGATAGAAATATGTAAGAGAGAGGATTGACTCCTCACACAATAGATGTAGAAACTTGAAGCAGACACTTCGAAATATATTATATATCTTATTGGTAATGACGAGCATAAGTGCTATTGCAGAAGTGAGCAATAGCCGTTTGTTCTCGTCAGTAGCTGTTGTGTCTGAAAAAGAGGATGCGCCAAGCGAGGATGTTGCATCGGCCGACACCGTCAAGGTGAAGAAGACGGATTACCCCCAAGACGTGCATGGAGAAGAGTTTCCGATGGATCTTCGAGACCCCGACAACTTGAAGCCCGACACCGCCATATATGATGAAAAATCAGGCTATTACAAGGTGGGAACCAAGTTGGGCAACAACTTCTTGAGCCAACCTTGGATGATGACCCCTGAAGAGTACATGAGGTGGTCGGAACAGAAGTCATTCAACAACTATTTCAAGGTGAGAAACGACTCGCTGTTTGTCACGAAGGGCAAGGAAAAGTTTGACTTCACCAACATGCACTTCGACTTGGGGCCTGCGGAAAAGATTTTCGGTCCTGGCGGCGTGCAAATCAGCACACGAGGTAGTGCAGAACTCAAATTCGGCTACAACTACAAATTTATCGACAACCCATCGCTGTCGGAGCGCAACCGCACCACCAAATCCTTTGATTTTGACGAGAAAATCAACGTGAACGTCGATGCGAAGGTGGGCGACAAGATGGATTTCCACATCAGTTACGACACCGAAGCCACCTTCGATTTTGACTCCAAGAACCTGAAACTCGCCTACGAGGGCAAGGAGGACGAGATTGTCAAGAAGTTGGAAGGCGGTCATATCGAGTTCCCCACCAACTCCAGCCTCATCAAGGGTTCTCAAGCCTTGTTTGGTGTGATGGCCGACCTTCAGTTCGGTCGTCTCAGATTGCAGACAGTCGTCAGCCAGAAGAAATCCGTGTCAAAGACCGTCGGCAGCCAAGGCGGAAGCCAGTTGTCCACTTTCGAAATTCAAGCCTACGACTACGACGAGAACCGCCACTTCTTCCTGGCGCACTACTTCCACGACACCTACGACAAGGCTTGTTCTACCCTGCCTAACATCACCAGTGGCATCACCATCAACAGAATTGAACTCTGGGTGACCAACACGGGCGGTTCAACTGAAAACACACGCAACATCATCGGTTTGGTCGATTTGGCTGAAGGTCAGAAGATTACTAACAGCAACTGGGCATCATCCGGCACCTCCTTCCCAAGCAATGCCAGCAACACGCAATACTCCCACATGGTGAACACCTACAGCAATGCGCGCTATTCCGACCAAACCAGTTCTGTGCTTGACCCCGTCATGAAGGGCGGCATCGAGTACGAGAAAGTGGAGAATGCGCGTTTGCTCACTTCATCAGAATACACGTTGAACAAGCACTTGGGCTACATCAGCCTGAAATCCACACTCCAAAGCAACCAGGTGTTGGCTGTGGCTTATGAGTACACTTACAACGGACAGACCTACCAGGTGGGCGAATTCTCTTCCGACCTGAAGGACAACGACAAGGCGCTGTATGTCAAACTCTTGAAGAACACGAGCAACTCTCCACGCATCGGCAACTGGGACTTGATGATGAAGAACGTGTATAGCCTGAATGCCCAGTCGGTGCAGCGAGAAAAGTTCAAACTGGACATCAAGTTCCTGAGTGATACTACAGGTGTGAGCCTCAGTTACATACCGGAAGACCCGTTCAAGCAGACAACCCTGCTGAAGATGATGAACCTGGACCGCCTGGACAACAACGAGAAGACAAACCCCAACGGCAAGTTTGACTTCATAGAGGGCTATACCATACAAGCCAGCACCGGCCGCATCATCTTCCCTGTCGTCGAGCCTTTCGGCGACTGGCTGCGACAGAAATTAGGCAACGATGCCTTGGCTGACAAATACTGCTATGACGCCCTCTACGACTCGACAAAGACCACGGCTCGCCAAATTGCTGAAAAGAACAAATTCACGCTGACTGGTGAATACAAGGCCACCAATGGAAGTGTGATAGACCTGGGCAGTTCTTACATTCCGCAACACTCTGTGGTGGTCACCGCTGGAGGTGTCACCCTCACAGAGGGCAGCGACTACACGGTCGACTACCGTAATGGTACCGTCACCATCATCAACCAAAGCATTCTTGATGCCGGAACCAACGTGAGCGTCAGCCTCGAAAGCCAAGAAGACTACTCGCTGATGCGCAAGACCATGCTGGGCTTGAACTGGGAATACGACTTCTCCAAGAACTTCAACATCGGAGGTACCTATCTCAAAGTCAGCGAAAAGCCTCTGACCAGCAAAGTGGCCATGGGAAGCGAGCCTCTCAACAACACGTTGTGGGGACTCCACATGAACTGGAAACAGAACTCGCAGTGGCTCACCAACATGCTGGACAAGTTGCCTTTCCTCCACCTCAGCGCCCCTTCCAGCATCTCCTTCACAGGAGAGTATGCACAACTCAAGGCCGGCACTGCCAGCGGCACACAGGGCAACGCCTCCTATCTGGACGACTTTGAAGCCACCAAGATGCCTATTGACGTGAGCAACCCGAAGGAGTGGGTGCTCTCGTCCACACCTTCCCATCTCGAATACGGCAAACTCACCAATGATGTGAAGTATGGCTACAATCGTGCCCGATTGGCTTGGTACAACATCGACCCTCTCTTCACCCGCCGTTCTTCATCGCTCACACCCAGCCACATCAAGAGCGACCTTGACCAGCTCTCGAACCACTATGTGCGAGAGGTCTATGTAAGAGAGGTCTACCCCAACCGCGACACCAACACGGGCGAAAGCAACACGCTCAGCATCCTGAACCTGGCCTACTACCCCAGCGAACGAGGTCCTTACAACCTCGACACCGACGTGGACGCCAATGCGCATCTGAACGACCCTCAGAAACGATGGGGCGGTATGATGAGGAAACTCGACACAAGTGACTTTGAGACCAGCAACGTGCAGTACATCGAGTTCTGGATGCTCGACCCCTTCATCTACACGAAAGACGACCATCGTTACGGCGGCGACTTCTACATCAACTTGGGCGACATCAGCGAGGACGTGCTCAAAGACGGAAAGAAAGCCTATGAAAGCGGTATGCCTGTCAACAGTGCTTCCACCTACACGGAGACCACCTGGGGACGTGTTCCAAGCGAGAAATCGGTCATCTACTCCTTCTCCAACGAAAGCGGTGCACGTCCACGCCAAGACATCGGTCTGAACGGCCTTGTCGATGCCGACGAACGTACCTTCGGCATCTATTCCGACTATCTGAATGCCATGCAGGGAAAAGTAAGTGCAGCTGCCTACGACTCCATCTACAACGACCCCGCAGGCGACGACTACCACTACTTCCGCGGAAGCGACTTCGATGCCAATCACACCTCCATTCTCGACCGCTACAAGTTCATCAACTCACCCGAGGGCAACTCACCCAACACCAGCGAATCGAGAGAGAGTTACTCCACTGCCTACAAGAGCACTCCTGATGCGGAGGATGTCAACTCCGACTACACCATGAACGAATACGAGAACTTCTACGAGTACCACGTCAGCCTCCGTCCAGAAGACATGCAAGTGGGACGTAACTTCATCGTTGATTCTCGTGAAACGTCGGTCGGACTGCGCAATGGCAACAAGGAGCAGGCCACCTGGTATCTCTTCCGCATCCCCGTTGACGAGTACGAAGGAAAAGAAGGCAGCATCAACGACCTCAGCAGCATCCGCTTTATGCGTATGTACATGACTGGATTCCAAGAGCCTATTGTCGTGCGTTTGGCGAACCTCGACCTCGTGCGCGGAGAATGGCGCAACTACACCCAACCGCTCTACACTGGCACAAAACCCAGCGTGAGCGGTAGCATCGTTCCCTCTGCCGTCAACATTGAGGAAAACAACGACAAGACCCCTGTCAACTACGTGTTGCCACCAGGCATCACCCGTGTGCTTGACCCGTCTCAGCCCCAACTCTCGCAAGAGAACGAACAAGCGTTGGCACTCACTGTTGAGAACCTCGCTACAGGCGACGCACGTGCCGTCTATAAAACCATGAACATGGACTTCCGCAGTTACAAGCACCTGCAAATGTTCATCCACGCCAACGCCATGGAGGGTGACAACGAACTGCAAGACAACCAAATGAGCGTGTTCATGCGATTGGGCAGCGACTACAAGAACAACTACTATGAATACGAGATACCGCTGAAACTCACCCCCGCTGGCCATTACGACACCTACACCGCCCAAGGATGCAAGGCTGTTTGGCCTGAAGAGAACATGCTCGACATCGATTTCAGCGTCTTCACCAACCTGAAGCATGAGCGTAACAAGGCTAAAGCCACAGGCGATGCAAGTTATACACAACTGTATTACGCTTACGACGAGAACAAGCCCAACAACAAAGTGAGCATCATTGGTAATCCCTCGCTCGGCGAGGTGAAAACCATGATGATTGGTGTGCGCAACAACGGACGCCGCACTGGCAGTGTGGAAGTGTGGGTGAACGAACTCCGCATGCAAAATTACAGCGATGAAGGTGGTTGGGCTGCCCAAGGCAATCTGAATGTACAACTCTCCGACCTCGGTTCCATCAATGTAACCGGACATGTCGAGACTGCAGGTTTCGGTGGTTTGGAGGAGCATGTGAACGAGCGCCGCAAAGACAACCTCTACGAATGGAGCATCACCACACAAATCGAACTCGGAAAGTTCTTCCCCGAGAAGTGGAAGATGACCCTCCCCCTCTATTATTCCTACTCCTGGCAGAAACTCTCACCCAAGTACAACCCGTTCGACAGCGACATGTTGCTCAAGGACGCCCTGAACGAATGTGCCACCAAAGCCGAACGCGACTCGCTGAGCAGCCTGACCGAGAGTATCGTGAAGAACAAGAACTTCTCTTTGGCCAACTGGCATTCAGGTGTACAAAGCCGTAAGCCTATGCCTTACGACCCAGCCAACTTCTCTTTCAGTTACAGTTACAGCCAGCGATACAAGACTGGTGAAACGACGGTCTATGAGAACGAGGAGAACTGGAAACTCAACATGTCATACAACTACTCGCCGAAGTACAAGGCCTGGGAGCCTTTCAAGAAACTAAAGGGCAAATCAAAGTGGCTGGATATTCTCAAGGCACAGAACCTGCAATGGCTGCCACAGAGCATCTCGTTCAACACAGACCTCACACGCAGTTATTATGAGTTCCAAGAACGCGACATCGACGCTGGCACCAAACTGCCAGTGGTCTTCTCCGACCAGATTCTGTGGAACCGCGACCTGACCGTCAAGTGGGACATCTTCAAGGCCCTCAAGATGTCGTGGACCTCTTCCACCCACGCAGAGATAGAAGAGCCTTATACCGTGGTGAACAAGCATCTCTATCCCGACGAGTATTCCGCATGGAAAGACTCCGTGCTCCGCAGTCTCCGTTCCTTCGGTCGTCCACTCACTTACCGCAGCACCTTCACTGGCTCCTATCAAGTGCCATTCAACAAGATTCCTATCTTCGATTGGGTGACAGCCGACGGCTCTTACAACTCGAACTACAACTGGACACGTGGCACCGAACTCGAAGACGGCACCTCGCTAGGACACACCATCAGCACCCAACGCACCATCAACATCAATGGTCGCCTCAACTTCGAGACACTCTACAAGAAGTGGAAGTTCCTGGCTGACACTGAGAAACGCTTCTCGGGAAGTGGCAACAACGGGCTGGGTAGTCGTAACAGCAGGACTGCCACCACCAAAACCATCAAGAAGAAAGATGGAAAGGACAACAAAGACGAGAAAAATGGGAAAGACGACAAGAAAGATGATGGCAAAAAGACAGCCAGCACCACAAAGACAAGAGGGTTCACCAAAGAAGTGACGCTCAATGACTCCACCAACGTGGAAGTGAAACATGGGCAGAACTCCAAACGTCTTTCTGTACGCGCTACAACGGAAAAGGGCCGGACATACAAACTGAAGTACAAGAAGATGGATGCAAACACCATCTTGGTGAAGAACCATGACACCATCCCCGTGAAGATTCATGTGGTGGCCAAGAAGCCACTTGACGACCTCACATGGTACAAGACCGCTCAGATCTTCGCACGCGGTCTCATGACTGTACGCAACATCAGCATCTCATACCGTAACACCTATGCCCTCACCTTGCCAGGTTTCCGCACTGAGATCGGCGATGCCTTTGGTCAGAAGCGTCAGAACGGCATGCTCTCCCCAGGATTGGGTTTTGCCTTCGGTACGGTCGATGACAGCTACATCAATCGGGCTGCCCGCAACGGATGGCTCATGCAGAACGACTCCAACATCACCACCCCTGCCACCACAGCCTCGATGGAAGACCTCCAGTTGAAAGCCACCCTCGAACCTTTCAAAGACTTCAAGATAGACCTGAATGCAAGCCGAACCATCAACAAGACCAAGAGCATACAGTTCATGTATGAAGGTATGCCACGCACCCAAAGCGGCAGTTTCTCCATGACCGTCATCTCTATCGGTTCAGCCTTCGAATCGGGTGGCAGCATCAACAACAACTACCATTCCAAGCATTTCGACAAATTCTTAGCCAACCTGCCTGTCATCCAAAATCGCCTTGAACAGAAATACGCCAATGCCACCTATCCAAAAACCGCTGGCACAGAATGGGCTGGCAAGGCATACGACCCTATGAACGGAGGTGTCCAACTCTATTCTGCCGATGTGATGGTACCAGCATTCCTGTCCACCTACTGCGGAAAGAACGCTCTCTCCGCACCGCTCGACATCTTCCCCACTCTGGCTCGGCTCATGCCTAACTGGAGCGTCAAATACAGCGGTCTGATTAAACTCTCCCCATGGCTTTCCGACCACTTCAAGAGTTTCAACATCAACCATGCCTACAAGAGCATCTACGCTGTCGGAGCTTACAACTCCTACTCCAATTTCATGGAATACATGGGCGAATGGGGCTTCATCAAGGATGTCACTACAGGCAACCCTGTGCCCAGTTCCATGTACAACGTCTCCACGGTCAGCATCAACGAGAGTTTCTCTCCGCTCATTGGAGTGGACATGACCTTCAACAGCGGCATGACTGCCAAACTCGAATACCGCAAGACACGCACCCTCAACCTGTCCATGACCTCCGTCGCACTGACCGAGAACTTCTCCAACGACTTCGTGATCGGTATGGGTTATAAATTCAAGGATCTCAACCTTTTCGGTGCAAAATCCATTCAATCCGATGAGGGTCGCAAGTCCCGTAAGTCAAAAGGGAAGGGCAAGAATAACAACAACGACAAGAACAGCAGTAGCCGAACCAGTGCCCGTACACGAGGGGTGAGCCACGACCTCAACCTCCGTGCCGATTTCTCCTACCGTCTGCAGAATGCCCTCAACCGCAACATCCAGACCTCTGTCACTACTGCCACAGGCGGTGCTACCGCTTATAAACTAGCCATCGCTGCCGACTACACTTTCAGCCGACTCCTCACGCTGTCAGGCTTCCTCGACTGGCAACGCAATGTGCCTCTGGTTTCACAATCCTCCTATCCCACCACCACTGCCGACTTTGGTGTCAGCATGAAGTTCTCTTTGACAAGATAATACTTTCTTCTTCATTCTCATGCCTCCATGTAACATTCGCAAAAATACCTGCAACATGGAGAAAGGTGTCTTTGGAAATTTTTGACGTACATTTGCACACAAAACCCAAAATCATCATTTTATGAGAACGATCTTTACCAAATTGTTGCTTGCCGTGCTGCTGTTGGTAGCCGTGCAAACAGTAAGCGCACAAGAGCGCCGACCCATTGACTCAAAACACCCCATGTGGCTCATCCATGTGGATGTGTGGAATCAGGCAGACCCACAGAAAATCATCGACTTGATTCCCGACGACATCAAGCCGTATGTGTGCATGAACCTGTCGCTTTCATGCAGTTACAAGACTGACAAAAACGTCTACGAGAAACCACAAAATGCAGTCCGCACCTTTAGGTCATGGGCATCTGTGTGTCAACACAACGGCATGTGGTTCACTTGCCAGCCAGCCAGTGGTGGTCACACCCACATTCAAGACGACGACCTGGAAACTTTCGAATACTTCTTCAAGACCTACCCCAACTTCCTCGGTTGGAACTATGCCGAGCAGTTCTGGGGCTTTGACGCAGCAGGCGATAAGAGTTCAAGTTCGCAAGAATCACGCATCGCCTTGTTTGCAAAACTGGTGCCCATGCACCACAAGTATGGCGGCGTCCTCACCATCTCCTTCTGTGGTAACATCTGGAGTCATCTTCTCAATCCCGTGGGCATGATGAAGCGCAACAAAGACCTGCTGAAAGCTTGCCAAGACTATCCAGAAGCCATCCTGTGGCTCTATAAGTACACCACTTCCTCCTGCTTCTACAACAACGAGAGTGTCACCTGGTCACCCTTCATTTCGGGTTTGGCCAAGAACTATGGCGTGCGCTATGACAACTGTGGTTGGAACGGTGCTACAAACGACCTTGTTGGCGAGGGATTATGCAAATATCCCGTGTCTGCTGGCATCGGCACGGTAATGGAGCAGACCTGTGTGAACGGTGGTGCTGTGTGGGACGGCCCTGAATTGATTTGGACAGAGGACTTCCAGAATAAACCAGAAACAACCGTAAATGGTTACACACGCCGCAACTGGGCCAAATATCCAGGGTTCGACAATGCATGGATTGACATGTTCCGCAAGATTATCGACGGCACCATGTACATTCCCACCCGTGAAGAAGTGGTGGCAAAAACAAAGATTGCAGTCATCAACGACATTTCATCAGGCACCGACGAAGAGAAGTATGCCGCTTGGGGAGACCTCTACGATGGAGTCTACAAGCAAACCGACCCCTTCAACAGAAGTGATGGACGGTGGATGAACAACTACTGCTACTTCAAGAAGACAGGTCGCTATGGAGCCATCCCTGTTTGCCTCAGCCTGTATGATGAAACAGCAAAGACCATTCCCCTACAGATCAAGAAGAGTGCCGTTAAAAATGGCACAAAATGGTCTTCACAAACGCTCAAGACAAGAGACTTCAACAAATACTATCCCGAAGTGAGCACAGGCGACCTCTACGTCAACCGCTACAAAAACCAACTGGTCACCTACACGCCCTACTCCTACCTGAACAAGAAGACCACCGCAACAGCCTCCATCCCCCTGCAGTACAACACCTGCGAGACATTGGAACTGACTTACGGAAAACTGAGCAGCGGCATCATTCACGAGCATGCCGACCACATCGACTTCTATCTGAACAACTACCGAACTGACTCAATGACTAAGGTTCTTGACAAGATTGTCGTGAAAGGTGCCACAGCCGAACCCACTTTCACCACGAAGAAACGTGGCGCTGCAACCTTGAGCACCACATCTGAATGGGATGCCGAAACAGGAACGTTCACACTGAATGTGAGCCACATGGGTCCTATTGACCTGACCATCAACTGTGAAGGTGCAGCCACAGAGCGCAGCACCGACGAAGTGAGCCAGACACCCCTCACCGAAGACCTGCCCAAGCAGCCAGAGGAGTTCCATGGAGCCATCACCATCGAGGCTGAGGACATGGACTACAAGAGCATAAAAGCCTGCTGCGGTACAAGCAATGGCAACATCCCACTCAACATGTACCCCAACATGCGTGGACATGCCGGTATGGGCTTTGTAGAGATGGGCACCAACACATCTGGAGCACTCAAACACATCATCAACATCAAGGAAGCAGGCACCTACAACGTGACCATTCGTTACACTTCGCCTAACAAGGGAGGCAGTTTGGCTGTATCCATCAACGGACGAAAGACGCTCAAGTATGACAAGACGGCACAAAACGAGTGGAAGACCATCACGTGCAGCACAGAGATGAAAGCAGGTAACAACACACTCATCATCACCAACACGGGTGGAGTTTCCCTCTTCATTGACAACGTAACCTACACCCCTGCCGACGTAGCAGCACCAAAGTACGGTGTCTTCATCCGTGAAACAGCCGAGGGAACCATCACCTCCAATGTGAGCGAAGCCGAAGAGGGAGAGGAAGTGACGCTGACCATCACACCTAATGAGGGTTATGGCATCAAAGCCCTGAAGGTCATCAACTCCGTCTTCTACACGCAGGATTTGACCATCCCCGTAGATCTGGGCGCCACTGAGGTGACTTTCAACATGGTAGACGACAACATGACTATCCTGCCCATTTTCTCTACCTACGACCCAACAGCCATCTACATGCTTGATTTCAGCGAAGTGCTGAATGGTGACTTCCCCAAAGGATGGCGCACCACCGATGGCACCAATGTGCGTGAATATCCAACCACCAACAGTACGGGTCCACGCACCATGACTGGTTTCACAGGCTATCAAGGCAAGGCGCTCTACTGGCGCAACACCAGTGCTGAGTACGGACGTCAGACGCAATATCCCCTGACTCTGGAGCCTGGCACCTACGAGCTGACCTTTGCCAGTGCCGCATGGAAGGGAACACCTGCGTATCAAGTGAACATTCTCAACAGCGAGAATGCCATCATAGCGTCATCAGACGCCTATACAGCAAGCCCCAACGTGAATGGAAGCACTTCTGGCAACATCTCCTCAGCCAAGCACAACACGCTGGCGTTCAAGGTGACGACAGCCGGCAATTATGTCATCCAGTTCGCATCCACCTCTGGCGGTTACACCGAATTCCTGCTGGCAGAGTGCAAGCTGAAGAAGCAGTCAGATGTCACCGACATACAGTCTGTAGGCGAAACCGCCACCGCACTCGAGGGCATCTACAATGCCGCAGGTGTACGCATCCCAGCCCTTCAGAAGGGACTGAACTTCGTCCGCACAAAGGATGGACAGACCAAGAAGATTATGGTGAAATAGATTGTCTTTTAGGAACTAAAGAGACAGTGGGGACTTGCGATTGCAAATCCCCACTGCTTTTTTCAAAAGTCCTTCCTATTTCAAGTTTCGCAAGTGCTCAACTTGTAGAAGTTATAGGAGTCAAAGAAGTTATCGCTTCGCTCAGAAGTTATAGACATATGTTTGGCTATTAGTTTAAGTATCGTCTTTAACTCCTTTAACTTCTATAACTTCTCTAACTTCTTTAATATCTTTATCTTCTTATTTCAAGAAGTTGAACACTCCTATCTGATCCAGGAACACAAGACCGATGGCCAAAGGAGCAATGTAACGAAGAGAGAACACCAGCAGTTTGAAGTAAGGAGTCTTCAAGTCGCCGCCGTTGCTGATTTCATCGCGATACAACTGCCTGTCAAGCACCCATCCGGCAAAGAGGCTGATGAGCAAGCCACCCAGCGGCAGCAGCACCATGCCTGAGAAGTCGTCGAACAGGGAGAAGATGTTGCGGTCGAACAACTGAATGCCGCTCAAAGGACCGAAAGAGAGGGAACAAAGGGTACCCAACACCACGATGGTCAACGTGACAATCGTGGCTCCTTTCTTGCGCGACATCTTGAACTCCTCGGTCACATAGGCAGTCGCCACCTCATGCAACGAGATAGCACTCGTGAGTGCTGCCACGAAAAGCAGGAAATAGAACAATGTGGAGAACACCACGGCCAGCAAGGTGCCGTCGCCAAACGCCTGTTGGAAGACGTTGGGCAGTGACACAAAGGTGAGGCCAGCACCCACACCCACCTCGTTGGGATTCATGCCGATATTGAACACCGATGGGAAGATGATGAATCCTGCCATGATGGCGATGACGGTGTCGATGATGCTCACGTTCACCGCTGATTTAGCCAAAGGAGTCTTCTTGTCGAAATAACTGGCATAGGTGCAAAGGCAGCCCATGCCGAGACTCAACGAAAAGAATGCCTGTCCCATTGCCTGCAGGATGACGGTGCTGTCCACCTTGCTCCAGTCGGGTTTCAGCAGAAACTCCACACCCTTTGATGCGCCAGGCAGACAGATGGAGCACACCGTCAGCACCACCGTGATGACGAACAAGGTGGGCATCATCACTTTGGCCGACTTCTCGATGCCCAACTTCACGCCACGAATGATGACAAAGTGGATGATGGCAATGAAGAAGAAGAGCCAGAACGTGGGCATCCAGGGATTGGACACAAAGGCATTGAAGATATTCTCGTATTGCGTTGCAGGCGCTTCATAGAACGCGTTGATGGCCGAAAGGAAGGTGTAGTGCATCGTCCATGCGCCCACCACGACGTAGTAGCACAGGATGAACCAGCCCGTGAAGACACCCAGTCGTCCCACCCACTTCCAAGGTGAGCCAGCTGAGAGGATGCGGTATGCGCCGGCCGTGTTGGCATGAGTGTGGCGTCCGATGAGGAACTCGCTGATCATGATGGGCAAACCCAAAACGAGGATGCAAAGCACATAGATGATGATGAACGCCGCACCACCATTCTGACCTGTCTCGATGGGGAAACGCCAAACATTACCAAGTCCCACGGCTGAACCTGCCGCCGCAAGGATGGCTCCTACTTTCGAACCGAAATTTTCTCGTTCCATAACTTGTTGAGATATATGCACAGCAGGACGCTAACGGCCGCGCCGATTGCATCTGCCTCGAAATCAAGCCATTCACCAGAGCGGCACGTGGTCAGGTAGGCTTGCACCAACTCCATCACGCCACCCAGGGCTATCGAATAGAGCAACATGATGCCGCGAGCCTTCCACGAGAACGTCCGTTTGTTCCTCACCACATGATCTATCCACATGACAAACACCAGACCGCCATACATGACCATGTGCACCCATTTGTCCATCAGGGGCACATCGCCCAATGGCGGATGCTCGGGGATGGGGATGGTGCTCAGCGTGACGATGAAGGCCGTCACCAGCGTGGTGAACAGATATTCTTTCAATTTCATAACCGTTCTGTTGGGTCGTCCGACCGTTCATAATCCACTTCGTCCTTCCACAATTTGTAAGGTCGGCGCAACATGTACTTATTGTAGTAATGGTAATCGCCCGTCACTTCCTTGCCCAGAAAGTCCGGCTTCTCGTAGGGCTCATTCTCGCTCTCCAACTCAATCTCTGCCACCACCAGGCCCTCATTGTCGCCAAAGAACTCATCCACCTCAATCGTGTGCTTGCCGTTCCTGATGAGGTAGCGGTCCTTGTTCACACGTCCAGGCATGCAGAGGCTCATCATCTCGCGGGCATCCTCCAGAGATATCTCCGTCTCAAACTCATAGCGCGCAAGCCCATCCTTTTTCGAAGGGCCTTTGATGGTCAGATAGCCCTTGTCATCGCGGATGCGCACCCGCACAGTTCTTCCCAGCTCTGTCGCAAAATACCCCTGCTCAATGTGGGTCTTGCTGTCCGCAAAAGGCTTCCATTCGCCCTTCACCAGAAACTTCCGTTCAATCTCAAGCCCCCCTCTTATCCCCCCATGGGGGGACGAACCATTCGGCTTGTTTGTGTTATCCGCCATTTTCTTCTATCTAAATTCTAATTAAACGCCCTAATTAAACGCCACCCTGCCTGCCGGCTCCTCCCCTTGGGGGAGGCTGGGAGGGGGTTCCTATTCTTCTGTTGCAAATTCCATGAGGTATGCCTTGATGAAGCCATCCAGTTTGCCGTCCATCACACCGCCCACATCGCTTGTCTGGAAGTTTGTGCGGTGATCCTTCACGCGGCGGTCGTCGAACACATACGAACGAATCTGGCTGCCCCACTCTATCTTCTTCTTGCCTGCCTCCACTTTTGCCTGTTCGGCCATGCGGTGCTGCAGTTCCTTATCGTAGAGCATGGAGCGCAGGAGCCTCAACGCGTTTTCCTTGTTTTTCGGCTGGTCGCGTGTCTCCGTGTTCTCGATGAGGATTTCCTCCTCCTCGCCCGTGTAGGGGTCTTTGTATTGGTATCTGAGTCGCACACCCGACTCCACCTTGTTCACGTTCTGGCCGCCTGCACCGCTGGAACGGAAGGTGTCCCAAGAGATGCGCGCCTGTTCTATCTCCACGTTGATGGTGTCGTCCACCAGCGGTGTCACAAACACGCTGGCGAAGGAGGTCATGCGCTTGCCCTGCGCGTTGTAGGGGCTGACACGCACCAGACGATGCACGCCGCTCTCGCCCTTCAGGTAGCCGTATGCCATCTCGCCCTGAATCTCCATCGTCACGGTCTTGATGCCCGCATCTTCACCGTCCTGGAAGTTGCTGATGGTCACCTTGTAGCCGTGTTGCTCGGCATAGCGCTGATACATGCGCATGAGCATCTGCGCCCAATCCTGCGCCTCGGTGCCGCCAGCACCTGCATTGATTTTCAGCACGGCATCCATGTTGTCGGCCTCGCCTTGCAGCATGTTCTTCAGTTCCAAGTCCTCCACGAGCGCCAGCGCCTTCGCATAGTAGTCGTCCACTTCCTCTTCGGTCGACATCTCCTCCTTGTAGAAGTCGAATGCCACCTCCGTATCGTCCGTCGCCGCCTTCACCTCGTTGTAGCCGTCAATCCACCGCTTCAGCGTCTTCACCTTCTTCATCTGCGCCTCAGCCGCCTTCTGGTCATCCCAGAAGCCCGGTGCCTGTGTGCGCAGTTCCTCCTCCTCCACTTCAATCAGCTTGCTGTCAATCTGCAAGTAACGGTGCAGTGCCACCGTCCTGTCTTTCAAATCCTTCAGTTGTTCTGCTGTAATCATAATTCTGTCATTTTGGCTGCAAAGGTACATAAAAAAAATGACTTTTCAGCCAGCCAGCGCAAAAAACATCCATCCTCCCCTTCTTTTCATCACGAAGAACAATAATGCCGATGCGAGAACGGAAAAATGGTCGTCGTGAGAGCGGAAATTTTACATTTTTGGCAGCGAAAATGTTACACTTGTAACAGTTCCAGTGTTACATTTGTAACAGTGCGTGTGTTACACTTGTAACAGTGCGTGTGTTACACTTGTAACATTTAAGGGTGTTACAAGCCGCAAAAAACGATGCCCCTTTTCCGTCACCGGCACATGAACCCTTGCCTCCTATACGGAGGCAGCATAAAAAAAGGCAAAACATCCCTGAAAACAAGTCTCCAAAGCAAAAAAGCAGGCGTTTTTTTGACTGAAACAAGAATTTGCCGTAACTTTGCACCCCAAATACAATGTACGCACACACAGGCGAACCACGAATTTAGATGAGACTCATCAAGCGACTAGACCTTTTCATCCTGAATAATTTCCTCACGCTGTTTGCAGGCACGTTCTGCATCAGTCTTTTTGTCGTCATGATGCAGTTTCTCTGGAAATACATCAACGACCTGGTGGGCAAAGGCCTCACGTTCGAAATCTACGCCAAATTTTTCTTCTATGCCGCCGAGACGCTGGTGCCGATGGCACTTCCACTGGCCATCCTGCTCGCCTCGCTCATCTCGTTCGGCAACATCGGCGAGCGCCTCGAACTGCTGGCCATCAAAGCCGCCGGCATCTCGCTGTTCCGCACCCTCCGGCCGCTCATCATCCTCGTCTCCCTCATGTCGCTGGGCTCCTTCCACTTCCAAAACAAGATTGCACCCGAGGCACAACAGAACCTCCTGCAACTGCTGACTTCGATGAAGATGAAGTCGCCCGAACTCGACATCCCCGAACGCGTCTTCTACGACGGCATCGAAAACATCAACCTCTACGTGGAGAGGAAGAACGAGGAGACTGGCATGCTGTACAACGTCATCATCTACAACCTGCAGGACGGGGTGAACAAGGCACACATCATCCTGGCCGACTCCGGACATCTGGAGACGACCAGCGACAAGATGCACCTGCTGCTACACCTGTATCAAGGCGAACAGTTCGAGAACCTGCAAAGCGACGCCCTGCAGGCACGCGATGTGCCCTACCGACGGGAGACCTTCGTGGAGAAGCACTTCATCATCGACTTCGACACCAACTTCAACATGGCCGACCAAGAAGAAGTGGCAGGCAGCGCGATGACAAAGGACATGAACAAACTGGTGCACGACATCGACTCGATGGAGACCTACTACGACAGTTTGAGCACCGTCTTCAAGGCCGACATGCAGCGCAGCGCATTGAACATCCCCCACAAGACACGGCTCTCCGATTACGACTCGATGGCCATCGCCCACATGAAAGACACCCTGCGCCGCTCGTTGGAGAAGGAGGAAAAGATTGCCCTCACCCGCAAAGCCGAAAGAAGCAGGACGGTGCCCGTTGCAAGCGTGAACATCGACTCCATCATGAGCCAGGTTGACCCGCAGCAGAAACAGCGCATCGTGATGGCAGCCCTGCAGAAAGCGGGATTCCAGGAAATGGACGTCAGTTACAAAACCGATGTGATAGAATGGGGCGACAAGCAGATACGCCGCCACTGGATACAATACTGGCAGAAAATCACCATGTCGCTCGCCTGCCTGATGTTCTTCTTCATCGGCGCGCCCCTCGGCGCCATCATCCGCAAGGGCGGCTTGGGCTTCCCCGTGGTGGTGGCGGTGATTATCTTCATCGTTTACTACATCATCAACACATTCGGCATGAAGGTGAGCCGTGAAGGAGAAATGCCCGTGTGGCTGGGCATGTGGCTCAGCACCATCGTGCTCGCACCGCTGGGTGTGTTCTTCACCGTCAAGTCGAACAACGACTCCGCAGTCTTCAACTTCGATGCCTATGTGAACATCTGGAAACGGCTGCTGGGCATACGCCCCAAGCGCAACATCACCCGCAAGGAGGTCATCATCCACGACCCCGACTACACAGACATGCACCAGACGCTGGACACACTCATCACGACCAGCCGCCAATATCTGGGCACGCTGCCACGCTCGACGTTCTTCGGGTATATGGCTTACATCCTGCGCTACTGGTTCTCGAAACGTGAGGACATGAAAGCGGAGGGCATCATGCTGATGACGGAATATGTGGTGGAAGTGCTCTCCAACAGCAAAGACCGCCAGGTGCTCAAGTGGCTCAACGGCTATCCCGTGATGGACACCCGCTCGTTCCGCTTCTACAGGCGCCGGCGCAAAGACCTCAGAGCCGTCATCAAGTATTCAGAGAAAATTAACCAATACATCATCACCCACATACTTAACGAATCCACGAAATAAACAATATGAGCAAATCTTTTCACTTCAGCACAATAGAAGAAGCCATTGAGGACTTCCGACAAGGAAAGTTCGTCATTGTCGTCGACGATGAAGACCGCGAGAACGAAGGCGACTTCATCACACCGGCCGAGATGATCACCCCCGAGAAGGTGAACTTCATGCTCCGCGAGGGACGAGGAGTGCTCTGCGCACCCATCACCATCTCACGCGCCAAGGAACTGGAATTGCCCCATCAGGTGGAAGAGAACACCTCGATGCTCGGCACCCCCTTCACGGTGACCATCGACAAACTCGAAGGCTGCACCACAGGCGTGAGTGCGCACGACCGCGCCGCCACCATCCAGTGGCTCGCCAATCCCGAAGCCAAGCCCACCGATTTTGGCCGTCCAGGACACATCAATCCGCTCTACGCACAGGACAACGGTGTGCTGCGCCGTTCGGGCCACACCGAGGCCGCCATCGACTTGGCACGTCTGGCAGGGCTGAGACCTGCGGCTGCCCTCATCGAGATTCTCAATCCCGACGGAACGATGGCGCGTATGCCCCAACTCATCGAGAAGGCAGAAGAACTGGGGTTGAAACTCATCCAAATCAAAGACCTCATCGCCTACCGCCTGCGGAAGGAAAGCCTTGTGGAGAAGGGCGTGGAAGCCGATATGCCCACCGCATACGGCCACTTCCGCATCATCCCCTTCCGCCAGAAGAGCAACGGTCTTGAACACGTGGCACTCATCAAGGGCGAGTGGAAACCCGACGAACCCGTGCTGGTACGTATGCACTCCAGTTGCGCCACAGGCGACATCTTCGGCAGCCAGCGGTGCGATTGTGGCGAACAACTCCACAAGTCCATGCAACTCATCGAGAAGGAGGGCAAAGGCGCTGTGGTGTACCTCATCCAAGAGGGACGCGGCATCGGCCTGATGAACAAGATTGCCGCCTATAAGTTGCAAGAACAGGGACTCGACACCGTGGATGCCAACATCCATCTGGGCTTCGACCCCGACTTGCGCGATTACGGCGTGGGTGCACAAATCCTGCGCGAAATCGGCATCAGCAAGATTCGCCTCCTCACCAACAACCCCGTCAAGCGTGTGGGCTTGGAAGGCTACGGACTTGAAATCGTCGAGAACGTGCCTATCGAAATCACACCCAACCCCTACAACGAGCGTTACCTCCACACGAAGAAGGAGCGCATGGGACACACCTTGCATTTTAACAAATAAAACTCAAAAATATGGAACAACTATCAGACCGTCTTAACAGACTTTCCCCTTCTGCCACTCTTGCCATGAGCCAGAAGAGCTCCGAGCTGAAAGCTCAGGGCGTGGACGTGATTAACATGAGTGTCGGCGAACCCGACTTCAACACCCCCGACCACATCAAGGCCGCTGCCATCAAGGCTGTGGAAGAGAACTGGAGCCGTTACAGCCCCGTGCCAGGCTACCCAGAACTGAAAAAGGCCATTGTCAACAAACTCAAGAACGAGAACGGGCTCGACTATCAGCCCTCACAGATTCTCTGCTCCAATGGTGCCAAGCAGTCTGTCTGCAACGCCATCATGGCCATCATCAATGCAGGCGACGAGGTCATCATCCCTGCTCCTTACTGGGTTTCCTATCCTCAGATGGTGCTCCTCGCTGAAGGCACCCCTGTCTTCATCGATGCCCCTATCGAACAGGACTTCAAGATTACCCCAGCACAGTTGGAGGCTGCCATCACACCTAAGACCCGCGCCCTCATCCTCTGCTCACCCAGCAACCCAACCGGTTCTGTGTATAGCCAGGAGGAACTGGAAGTCTTGAAGAACGTGCTGCTGAAGCATGAGCGCGTCATCGTGATTGCCGACGAGATTTACGAGCACATCAACTATGTGGGCAAGCACGCTTCGATGGCTTCGTTTGCCGACATCAAAGACCGCGTGGTGGTCATCAACGGTGTGTCCAAGGCTTACGCCATGACTGGTTGGCGTATCGGTTTCATCGCTGCTCCCGACTGGATTGTGAAGGGCTGCAACAAACTGCAGGGTCAGTACACCTCTGGTCCTTGCTCTGTGTCTCAGAAGGCTGCCGAGGCTGCTTTCGCCGGCGACCAGCAGTGCGTGGAGGATATGCGTCAGGCCTTCGAGCGTCGCAAGAACCTCATTGTGAAACTCGCCAAGGAGATTCCAGGTCTGGAGGTGAACGAGCCACAGGGTGCCTTCTACCTCTTCCCCAAGTGCTCCAGCTACTTCGGCAAGAAAGACGGCGACCGCGTCATCAACAACTCCACCGACTTCGCCATGTACCTCCTCGAAGTGGGTCATGTGGCCACCGTCGGCGGTGATGCCTTCGGCTCTCCCGAGTGTTTCCGCATGAGCTACGCCACTTCCGACGAGAACATCGTCGAGGCCATGAAGCGCATCAAGGAAACCCTTGCACGACTGAAGTAGAATTGAAGGATTGAAGAATTGAAGTTCCTGCGGCTTGTTCTTTCCCGACTTCAATTCTTCAATCCTTCAACTTTTCAATCTTTCCCGACTTCAATTCTTCAATCTTTCAATTCTTCAATCTTTCCACTAACTATATGAAAAAACCTATTGCTTTACTATTGTTCGCATTGGCGCTATCCGCTAATGCTCAAGAGGACGTCACGGCACAGTACTTGACGAACCCCTCGTTTGAACTGGATGATATCTCCAAACTACCCAAAGATAACACGCGAGGAGCCTATACGGCAACATCCGTGACGGGATGGACGTTGACGGGCAGTTATGGTGTCAGCGACATCATGACGGCGTCAGCCACAGCCACCGACAACAACTTCGGTGCACCAGGCAATCCGTCTGATGGAACACAGATGTACTACATCCGCAATGCCTGGACGGCCTCCACGGCTTCTCTCTTGCAAAACATCACGGTACCTGCGGGAAAGTATAAACTCACCCTCGACAACAGGTGTGTGACACAATCCTCACATGCTGCCAATCTCGTGGCTGGCAACGAAAGCCTGTCATTGACCTTTCAAGGCAGCCTTCCCTCCACATGGACGACCAGCGAACTGATGTTCGAGACCACCCAAGAAGAGACACTTGCCATCGGACTGAAAGTCACGTTCGGCAGCGGCTCAGGCGGTTCCATCCTCATCGACAACTTCCGTCTTTACAAGATGCCCGATGACTACACCGAGCCAGAAGACCCGACGGAAGAGAGCGTGTCTTCTTACACCGAAGGCATCATCACCTCCGACTTCGTGGGCGAGGCAGCTATGAAGACAGACCTCTTGCAGATGCTCGCCACGTTCTCCACCTACATGGTCAACGATTTTCAGGAATGTCAAGCCCCCAACTCCATCAACGAGGCCTGCGGTTGCTTCAAGGGAGAGAACACGATGGCGAACGATGAACGTGGTGTTCGTCCCAATGCCGACCTCTCCATGATATGCGCCTTCCTCGTGAAGTACGGCAAACCTGCGGGTGTCACGCTGCCATCAGGTGTGACATGGGCCAAGATTGAAGACATGGCCATGAAGTCGCTCGTCTTCGCCTACTCCACCCACAAGGCCAACAAACTCAAAGTCTGCTCAGGGGGCAACTACTGGGGCTCCACCTCCACATCGGATGCTGTGTGGGAATCCTCTCTCTGGGCGATGTCAGTGGCTTACTCCGCTTACTTCCAGTGGGACAAACTCAGCGATGCTCAGAAAGGCTACATCTATGCCCTGCTGAAAGCCGAGTGCAACTACGAACTCTACCGCTCCATCCCCACCGGCTATGCTGGCGACACCAAGGCGGAAGAGAACGGATGGGAGGCTGACATCCTCGCTGCCACGCTCGGTCTTTTCCCCAACGACGCACTGGCACCCAAGTGGTTCGAACGCCTGCGGGAGTTTGCCATCAACAGTTACTCACATCCTGCCGACATCAACAACACCACCGTCATCGACGAGTGGTACGACAACAAGACCGTTGCCGACCTCTACAAGGGACAGAACCTCTACGACGACTACTCCCTCCAGAACCACAACCTTTTCCACACCTCCTATCAGAACGTCGTGATGCAGGAACTGGGCGAGGCAGCTTTGGCACTCAAGATGTTCCAGCTCGGACTCTATGGCGAGGAGAAATGGAAGACCAACGCCCTCATGCACAACAACCAGCAGGTGCAGGACAGCATCCTCAACTGGCTTGCTTTGCCTGATGGCGAACTGGCCATGCCGAACGGCAATGACTGGAGCCTCTTCCTCTACGACCAAATCACTTCCTACACCACACAGGCTTGCTTCCAGCGCGATGCCAATGCGCTGATGCTGGAGAACATGGCCTATAAGTACATCAAGGCACGTCAGAAGACCACCACCGATGGTTCCTGGCTGCTTCGTGCCGATGTGGGTGCCCGTCGCATGGGTGTGGAGGCGCACCGTGTGATGATGACCTACCTGATGCACGACGTGCTCTCCACCGCCGACCTCACTCCCACCGCATGGGATGACTTCAACACGAAATATAGCGAGGCAAAGATGATTCCTTGCCAGAACATTGTCCGTGCAGCCACCGACGACCGCTTCACCTGCTTCTCGTGGAGCAACGGCCTGAAGTCCTACACGGGTTACTTCGCTGCCAACAACCCCGACAAGAACAAGATTGTGGTGCCTTACCGTGCCAACAACACAGGCAACCTGACGGGTTGGTATGAAGTGAGCGGCAAAGGCACCAACGCCACACCAGTGGTGAGCGGCATCTATCAACTGAAAGGCAATGGCTATGTGATGAACGGCGAACTGAACGTGAACGACAACACGCTCAACAACCGCTTCGCCCTCTACTCCACCCCACAGAACGCCCTCATCTATCTCGACTACGTGACCGCCAACTCGGCTGCCACCATCACTGCCGAGAAGGGAGGCTTGCTCGCCATCTCCACCGACGAGCTGATGAAACTCTCGCGTACATTATATTATCAGAAAGGCGAGGCCATCAGCCACAAGCAGTCGGACGGAAGCACGTTCACCACGTTCGAAAGCAACTGGGTGAACATCGACAACGAACTGGGTGTCATTCGCTCAGCGAGTGGGCTGATTGCCTTTGGCGACCGTGGTGCCAACAACTCCATCTACACCTCGAAACTCTATCCGATGTACGCCAACACCCCACGTTCCGTGAAGAGTGGCGATGTGGTGGATGCCCGCAACCTCGTCTATTACAGCAACATCAAGGCTGAAAAGACCCAAGAGATGGCAGGTCTGCTGCTGTCGCTGAAAGACCAGTTGCCCGAGGGATGGAACGGTGTCATCGCTCCCGATGCCGACCGCTACTACTTCCTGGCCAGCAACTTCAAGGGCGAGAACACCGCCACGCTGAAAGACTTCCAAATGCAAGGCGCCGTAGCTCCCGTCTTCTACGAGCCCACCACCATCAACGGCAGCAAGGCCACCGTCACCTTCACCCTGCAGCAGAACCACTCAGTGGCACATCCGCTCGCCGTGACCGTGTCTGGCAACAACGTGACCGCCCAACTCATCGACGACACCTCTGCCTACATCACAGCCAACAAAGATGCCCTCATCAACATCGGCATCACGACCGCTGTCCTCAACGACTACAGCATCAAGAAGGGTGAAACCATCCGTTTCTATCTGGACGAAAACCATGAGGTACGCGCTGAAAGCGTGTCCACCTTTCCCGAAGTGGAAAAGACAGACTACACGGGCCACATCGTCAACCCGACGTTCGAAGGCAACTCGAAATTAGGCTGGTCAGGTGGTCCAACCGTAGATTACGACTGTGCCGAGAAGTACAACACCGCCTTCGATGTCTATCAGGTGATCGAAGGACTCCCACAAGGACAATACCTGCTCACTTGCCAGGGATTCTACCGTGCTGGCAACACCAACAATGCCGCTTCCACCCACAAGAATGGCACGGAGAAACTGAATGCTATCCTCTATGCCAAGGGCACCGAAGAGGTGAGCACACCGCTGCAATCCATCATCGAAGAGGCGGGGCAGAAGGGAGCCATCGGAGTGATGGCAACAGGCTTCGGCTACGTGCCCAACACGATGGAACAGACCAGTGCCTACTTCCGTGCAGGTCTCTACCCCAACTCTCTCACCTGCACCGTAGGCGAAGACGGCAAACTGCGCATCGGCGTGAAGAAGTCTGCCCTCATCGGTGAAGACTGGACCATCTTCGACAACTTCACCCTCACCTACCTTCCCGTGGAAGAACCCGATGCCATTCCCTCACTTCCTTCCGCCACCACGGCTCCCAAAGGCATCTACACCCTACAGGGCACCAAAATAGCCGCCTCCAACCTTCAAAGCAGAGGCATTTACATCATGGACGGCAAGACCATACAAGTGAAATAAAGATACCATCACTTTCCCACAATACCCAACAGACAAACAAATCAAGGGTGGATACAGGAATCCTGCATCCACCCTTGTTATCGTATGAACAATAAAAAATTATACAAAAATGTATAATACAAATTTGTATAATTCGAGAAGATACTATAACTTTGCAAAGTAAAACAAATTCATATAGAATGCGCTTATGAAGAATCCTTTTCTCACTTATGGGTATGGAGGGGCGGAATACTTCTGCGACCGCGTAGAAGAAACGAAACGTCTGACCTCACTGTTGGAAAACGGGAACCATGTCGCCCTCATTTCGCCAAGACGCATGGGGAAAACAGGACTATTGAAACATTGCTTTGCTCAACCTGCATTGCAGAAAGAGTATTACTTATTCATTGTGGATGTCTATGCCACCAAATCACTCGCTGAGTTCACCTACGAACTGGGACACGCCATCCTCTCGACACTGAAGTCGAAAGAACGACAAGCATGGGAACGTTTTCTGCAGATTGTCAACTCGTTCCGCACAGGCATCACATTGGACGAGTTTGGCAAACCGAGCTGGAACCTTCAGTTGGGCGACATTCAAATACCCCAAGCCACCTTGGAAGAGATTTTCCATTATCTCGCCCAAGCCGACAAACCTTGCCTTGTAGCCATTGACGAATTTCAGAGCATCGCCGATTATCCCGAAAAGAATGTGGAGGCTCTGTTGCGCACCTACATACAATCGTGCAACAACGCCAGGTTTGTCTTCTCCGGTTCAAGGCGACACATGATGGGAGAAATGTTTTCATCGCCAGCCAGGCCTTTCTATCAGAGTGCCACCACCATGTCTTTAAAGCCCATACCTCTACCAGCATACACGCAGTTCATCACGCACCACTTCAATGCCAACGGACGTGGTATCGAAGAGGAATCAATCCGATACCTATATGAGAGATTCGAAGGAACTACATGGTATATCCAAAAAATATGCAACGAGGCTTTTGCCGCTGTCGATACAGGCTACACCGTGGGCACTTCAGAAATTGAGGATGCGATCAAACTTGCTGTGGAAGAGAAGGATGACACCTACCAAGACTTGATGGCCAGACTCACCGCCAAACAAAAGGCACTGCTGATAGCATTGAGCCGCAATGGCAGAAATGTCCGCCCCACCAGTGGAGATTTCATCAAAAAGTATCGTCTCTCTACAGCCAGCTCCGTGCAGCGAAGTCTCTCTGCCCTGCAAGAGAAAGACATCATCACCAATGAAAACGGTTCATTCTACATTTATGACTACTTTCTAAATGAATGGCTCAACAAAAGTAAGTAAAACAAGAGGAAGTGCCACACACCCACTGCCATACGGATGAAATAACCAGAGTTCGTTCATAAGTTATGAACAAATATTCATAACTTATGAACGACTTCTATCCTTCCAGTGAGGGAATGGCGGATACGCCGCATGCTGCGGCTGAAGATTTTTTTTGAACACAAATTGCACGAATGACACGAATTTTCTTCCGCTCAATCCGTTCAATCCGCTCAATCGTTCCGAAGGAACTTGTTGAAAAGAAAAACATATCCCTGTGGGATGATGAAGCGGATAAAGCGGAGATTTCATCAAACAAAAAAAGCCTCCCCGACAGCAAAGTGTCTGGGAGGCTTTTTTTGTTTAACGGAAATGGGTTACTTGACGTGAACCTTCTGACCGTCCTTCACATACACGCCCTTCTGAGTGGGCTTGCTCGGCAGCTTGCGGCCATCGAGGTCATGCCACTGACTGTTGCCCTTACTCTGAACAGACTTGATAGAAGTCAGGATGCCATTCACAGCGTCCTTCGCCGTCTGCAGAGCTGCCTTGAGGGTGTTCACTTCATCGTCGACAGCCTGCTGAGTGGCAGCATCGTCGGCCTGTACGCCCTTGGCGGCATTGATGGCATCCAACAGCGTAGCAGCAATGTCGGCATAGTCGTCCTTGATGCTCTCGTAGTAGGTGTCGGCATCGGTGATGGTGTTGTTCAGCTCCGTCTTGTCAACCACTTCGGCAATGGTCTTCACGTTCACGGGCAGGGTGATGTCGGCAGGCACGATGCTCAGTGCACCGGCAGTCGTGGTCGAGATGTTCTTGAAAGTCAGCTCGCCGTCAGCGGTGAAACTGTCATCGGCAGTCAGCGTCAGTGTGAAGAGCACACCCTCTTTGGCGGTCATGCCGCCCAGGTAGATGACCACACCCGTTGTGGTGTTGTAGGTGGGATCACTGTTAATGATGGCACCCTTGGTCATTGTGGCCGTGATGCCAGTGGGCAGTGTCAGCGTGCCCATGAAACCCGTCAGGTCCACCTCGCTGCTGAGTGTCACATCCACCGTGGTGCTCTCGCCCGGATCCAGGCTCACCGTCTCACTGCTGAAGGTCAGGGCCACGTTCTTCTGGCTCTGCACGGTGATGGGCAGGACAATCTCCTCTGCCTGATAGCTGTTGGCACCAGCATCGGTCACGGCCAGGTTGGTGGCCTTCAGCGTGGCAGTACCCGAGAAGTCTTCGTCGGCCTTCAAGCTAACGGTGAACACGGTGCCCTCATTGCCCGAGATAGCTCCCAAGGCGAAGACGCGTCCGGTCGTTTCGTTGTAGTTCCAGCCAGTCATGCGGCTGCTCTTGGTCACGCTCTGGATGGTCACTCCGGTCGATGCCACGAGGTCGGCCTGCAGTCCGGTGGCTGTCATGCCGTTGACCATCTGCACCTCCACCTGCCTCACCTCGCCGGCCGTCATGGTCAGCGTGGCCGGGCTGTAGCTGAAGGAGAGGTCGTCGCTTCCGGGCGTGGGGTCGTCGCCCCCACCCTGTCCAGCCTCGCGTGTCACGCTGCAGTTCTGACTGGTCAGGTTCACGGTAGCGCCGTCGCTGGTCTTGGCCGTGAAGCCTGAGAGTGTGATGGTGCTGCTCTCAGCCAGACTGGTCGAGGCGCTCACCTTGATATAGGCGATGGCGCCTGTGCCGGCATTGAACGTCGAGCCGAAGCCTACCACGGCCACTGCGCCGGTGACTGTGTTGCACTGCGCGATGGCACCGTTGGTGCGTGTCTCGTCGGCAGTCATCCACAGTGCGCTACCTCCGGAGCCTTGGTTCATCACCGTCAGACCGGCGGGCATCGTGAGGGTGCCCTCCAGGCGCTTCAGGTCGGTACGGTCGCTTTCAAAGTTGACAGCTATCAACTTCGTCTCGCCCGCCTTGATGCTGAAGTCGCTGATGTACACCTTGTCGGCGGCAGCGGCGGTCAGCGCCGTGATGGCGAGAACGAGAAACGCGAATAATCTCTTTATCATATAGCCGATTAGTTTTAGTGTTACTTTTTCTTTTTTTGAACACGAATCTCACGAGTCTCACGGATATCTTTTTTCTTCAACATGTAATTGACCGTTAATTATCCATTCATTATTCATGAGAAATTATAGGAGTCATTCGTGGCAATTATATGTTTAAACTCTATTCTCTCATCCTTTTATTCGTTAGATCCGTGTGATTCGTGTTCGTTTCACTCTCACTGAGCCAAAACCTTCTTGCCGCCCTTGATGACGATACCCTTCTGGATGCCGTTCACCTTGCGACCGCTCAGGTCGAAGTATTCACCGGAGATCTTGGATTTGCCAGAGATTCCGTTGATGGCAGTAGCCTCGTCGCCCACCACGCTGATGCTTTGAGCCTTGGCGTCGGTCAGCACAACGTTCTCGAAACTGGCGTTGCCGCCCTGCACGAAGACGTAGGCCACGGTGCCGTCAGCCTGCTGCTCGGCGGTGCCGGGCAGACCCAGGATGCGGCGTGCGCCGTTGCTCAGGGTGTTTGCGCGCATCTGCATGCCGCTGACGGTCAGTGTCTCGCTGAGGATGGTGCCGCTGGTCACGACGTCCATCTGGATGCCGGTGAAGTTCACGCTACCCTCCAGGTTCAGGGCATAGCGTACGATGCCGCCACCCAGGTTCTCGCTCTCCACGCTCATGCTCACCAGCTCTTCCTCTGCAACGGAAGCACCGCGGAGACGGGCAAGCGACTTAGAGGTACCGTCGGCATTCAGGCCCATGGCCAGGTTGAGGATGGCCTGTGCGTCGGCGATGTCGATGCGGCCGTCTTGGTTAGCGTCGTAGCGGATGAAGTCGTCGCTGGTTGGGTCGGTTGGGATGTTGCCTGCCAGGATGTCCTCGATGAAGCCATCCACGTCGTCCATATCCACCTCGCCGCTGCCAGTCACGTCGCCAGGAATTGAAGCCTGTGCAGAGCCTACGGTGATGGTCTTCTCCACATAGCCGTCATAGTTGCCGAAGAAGGTCAGCACGGCCACGTACTCGCCAGGATTTGCATTCATCTCCTCCACGCTCACGGCATTGCGGTCGGTCGGGTTGTCATAGTAAGCCAGCACGTAGTCGATGATTTCCTGAGGTTCGAGAGTGCCCACAGGAGCCTCCACGCTCACGGTGATTTCAGGCACGCCGTTCTCGCCCACCTCGCCTACAGTCACGTTGTCGGCCGTGATTTCCTTGGCTGCCACGCTGATGTCGAAGGTGATGTTCTCGGTCTGCTTCTTGAAGTTCGTGTGCTCCTGCATCATGGCAGTGATGGTGCACTGGCCCTTGCCCTTGACAGTCACCTCGCCGGTGTAGTAGTGTACCTCAGCCACGCGAGGATCGCTCGACACGAAGCGGATGTCGTTGTCGCCGAATTGGTCGATGGCGTTGATGAAGTTGGCATCGCCGTAGGTCAGTTCATAGCTGTTGTTCTCGAAGGCCATGGTGCCCTGATCCTTCTGGATGGCGCAAGCCACGGTCAGCGTGTCGGTGTTGTTGTGGTTCTTATCGCCCAGCACGAAGTAGCTCACAGTGTAAGCACCTGCGTCAGTGGCGGTAGGAATGTCGTCGCTGAAGTTCACGCCGTCGAGCGAATACTGCAGCTTGCTTTCATCGGTGGTGCCGACGGCTGTGATGGTGCCGGCGCTAACCAGTTCCTGGGCATCGCGGTTGTAGGTGAGTTCCTGAGCCACGGGAGCAGTGCCAAACTGGGCGTTGGCCTTCTGGATGGTGAAGGTGGCCTCCTGCGTGTTCGTGTAGTTACCCATACCGGTGGCAGTCACCTTGGCGGTACCAGCATCCACGTTGTTCTCGAAGGCCAGTGTGTAGTCCTTGTCTTCCACAAGCACGTCGTCGCCGTCCTTCACAGTCACGTTAGGAGCCTGAGCCTCGCCTGTGAACACGAATGACAGCGGTTCAATCTCCATGGTGAAGATATTGGCGTCAGCCTCCACGATGCTCCACTGGGCAGTTGCCTTGCCCTTGAAGTTGGTCGATGTAGCCTTGGCAGTCACCTTGGCAGTATAGGTGCCCACATTGGTCTTCTTGTAGCCGCTCAAGGTGTAGTTCTCAGCATCCACAGGGATGGTGCCGGCAGTAACGGTGGCCACCTGTGCAATCTGCTGTGTCTTGTTGTAAGTGAAAGTGTTCTGAGTCAGTGTCATCGTGGTCAGGTCGGCCTTGGCGATGCTCACGGTCAGGGTCTTGGCGGCCACGTCCTTGTGGTTCGCGTCGCCCACCACCTTATAATACACGGTGTATTCTCCTGCGTCGGTGCCCGTGCTCACGGTAGCGGTGTAGGTCTCGCCGTCGAGCGAGTACTGCATCTCGCCGCCCTCCACGGTGCCTGCGTTCAGCAGGGGCTGTGCCTCAGCGGTGTAAACCAGTCCTTCCTTCACGGTCGGCTTGGTGCCAGTCACCTTGGCCTTCTGGATGGTGAAGGTCGTCGATGCCGAGCCTGTGTAGTTGTTGTTCAGGGCTGTAGCGGTGATGGTCAGCGTGGCGGTGCCGGCATTGATGTTGTCAGCGTAGCTCACGGTGTAGTCCGTGCCGGGGTTCAGGGTCATGCCGTTGTAGGTCACCACGGGAGCTGGCTCCTTGGCGTTGCCGTCGTAGGTCAAGGCGGCGATGGCACCGATCATGTCAGCGCTGAATTCCTTCGCGTTGATGTTGAACGTGTAGTCGAACGTGCCGCAGAAGTTGTTCACGCCCTCCACCTTCACCGTGGCCTCGCCAGTCTCAATGTTGTTGGTGTAGCGAGTGTAGTAGTCGCAGGTCAGCGGGTTCGTGTCGTCGCCCTCCACCAGTTCCTTGCCGTTGTAGGTGATGACCAGGTGGGGATACTGTGGGTCGCCGTTATACACGATGCCCGTCACCGGAGTGATCATCTCGCTGCTCAGGTCGCGCGAGTTGATGGCGAAGTAAGACGTCAGATCGCCCTTATACTTGCCGATACCCGTCACAGTGAACTGGCCCGGGCTGGTGGCGGTGATGTTGTCGTTGTATACCAGTGTGTAGTCCACATCCTTCACCAGTGTCTCGCGGATCTCGCGCACGATCACCTCAGGTTCCTGTGGCTCACCGGTGTAGATGATGGGGTGCTCGCTGTCGCTCACGGCGTAGGCGGTGAAGCCATTCTCGTAAGAGATCACCTTGCGGATGCTGAACGAGGCCGATGCCGTACCGAGGTAGTAGTCATCGATGTCGTTCTTGGCGGTGATGGTGGCGGTAGCCGTGTTCACGCCATTCTCGATGTTCTCAGTGTAGGCCACGGTGTAGTCCGTGCCCTCGATGAGCTTGTAGTTGCGGTCATAGACCACCAGCGTGGGCTTCACCTCGCTGCCCGTCCATGTCTGGTCTTCGATGGCCTGAATCATGTCGTTGGTCAGCGCGCGGTGGTCGTAGCCGGCATTCACCAGCACGTTAGCCGCAGGCATGATGAAGGTATAGACGGTGTCCACATCGGCCGACTGTGTCACGGTCAGCCAGTCCACCACGTCGATTCTGGCGGGTGCGCTACGGAGACGAGCCTGTGCCACGTCGAAACTGGTGTAGGCACGTGCCGTCACATCCTTGCTCTTCCAGCCCTTCCCGGCCTTCACGATCACGGTTACTTCGTCGCCTTCCTCGGCGTTGTCCACTTCCTGGCCGCCCACTGTAAACTTCACCGTTCCGTGTTCGTTCTCGCCCACGGTCAGGTCGTAGCCAGCTACGGCGCTCGCCGACATGGCCGTCATGGCCAGCGCGAGCAGTGCAAATAATTTCTTTTTCATATTGTATTAAGTTTTAATGTTATCATTCCTTTAGGAGTTAGAGAAGTTAAAGAAGTGAGCGGTTCGCTCGAAGTTAAAGACGTTACCTTTGTCGCTGGTGTTGTCTCCGTACGTTGTTTCCGAAGTTTCGAGCAGCAAGACTATCGTCTTTAACTCCTTTAACTTCTTTAACTCCTTTAACTTCTTTCATTTCACTGAACAAAGACCTTCTTGCCGCCCTTGATGTATACACCCTTCTTCGTTGGGTTCTTCACCTTGCGGCCCTGCAGGTCGTACCAACTTTCAGCTTTCAGTTTTCCACTTTCAACTCCACCAATGCCGGTCACTCCTTCGTCGAAGACGATGCTGATCGAACGGACGTTCGCGCTTGCCACGCGCATTGGGATGGCGAGCCAGCACTTGTTGGCGGCGATGGTGCCGGCATCCTTCACCCATACGAAGGACTGGGCGTCGCTCAGCACATAGAAGTCGGCCACAGCCATGTCTTCCTCGCTGAAGGTCTTGTCCACGAGTGTGCCCTGGAACTCTTCAGCCACGGTCAGTGTCACCTCTGGGTCGCTTGCCAGCGGGATGAGGAGGACAGTCTTCTTCTCGTCGCTGCTGTTATAGATGAGGAGCGGCGTGTTGGCAGGTGCCACGTCAATCTCTTCGCTCAGCACGGCTTCGGTCTCGCCCACGCTGCTGATGGTGTAGAGGGCGGCATCAGCCGAACTCTCGTCGAGCGTGACGGCTTCATCCTTGTAGTAGGTCACGAAGCTGTTTGCAGCCACCTCGATTTCGTAGCCCTCGAAGAGCACGAAGATGTTGCTCGCCAGGGTCTGGCCGTCGTAGATGGTGCCCTCGGCTGCGGTGGCGATGGCCACGTAGCGGCCGGGCACGAGGCTGGCAAAAGCGATGGCCTCGCCAGTGGGCTGGCCTTGCTCGTCTACTGCGAAGATACTGATGGTGTAATCGGTCATGTTGGTGAGGTCGGCATTCTCAATGTCATCATGTACGACGATGAGTGATGCCATGGCCTGCGGGGTCATCTCTACGGGCACGTAGCCCTCACCCTGCTCGTTCTTCTTCACGCGGATGCGGTAGCCCTCGGCACCGTCGCCCACCTGGGTCGTCATGCTCTGCGTCATGTCGCGCACCAGCTCGTACTCGGCGGTGGCGTCGAAGGCGGGCATGTTGAACCAAGCCTCGGTGAAGGTGGCGCCTTCAGATGCTGCGTTGGTGGTTACCTCGATGGCGGGAGCGCTCTTCACGCAGGTCACGGAGATGTCACTTTGAGATTCATCCCAATTTTCATTCATATAATAGACCGTGACATTTACCGTGCCCTCGAAGGGGCTTTTGACGGTGATGGTAATTTGTGTTTCATCTTGACTTTTGCTGATGCTGACATACTCATTAGAGCCGCCTACGCCGCCTAACATAATATAGTTTACATACACGTCAGTAACATTAAATGTTTCGGAATATTCCAGTGTGGCATCGGTGATCGTTTTGTTACAGTTCTCGTTGCCGAAACCGCTGAACGTAATGGTGTACGTGTCTGCAGCCCATGCGCCCGTCGCCATTGCGAACAGCGCGACGAGCGTCAATAGATATCTAAATTTATTATGTATCATAATCTTAATGTTTTAATTTCGTTTTATACCTTTATTATATATACGCGTGCGAGATGGGGCTACTCTGCCAGCGTGAACACGATGCTGGTCACAGGCGAGGCGTTGAAAAAACTGGCGTCTGTCAGCAGGCCAACCGTCGAGGCGGCAGTGCCCGTCCACGTGACTTTCTTGGTATCTTCTACTACCGTCACAGCATCCCCACCTGAGGGCCAGCCAGTGCCTAACGTACTTTGCATAAGAACTTGCGTCCATCCATTAGCATTAGTGACCGTCATCTCGATCTTTGTGAACTTCTTGCCGCTCGGTGCAGTGAAGGTATAGCCGCCGGTGGTGGTCACGTTGAAATAGAGGCCATCATTCGTCGGAATTCCGATATTCCGCCAATCGGCCGTATTCAACGCAGAACTAGTACTCAGTTTGATGCCCATCATCGTAAATGGTGCGGAAGGTTCGTAGATTTGAAGGAAAGAGATGTTTTCGCTGTTCCAGGTGACGGTGGTCTCAGCCGGAGTTGCCGGAGTCGCAGCCTTCTTCTCGGCCTTCACGCCGATGACTTTCTTCGAGCCGGTGTAGGTGACGGTGACGGTTGCCTTAGTCTTGGCGGGATTCGGTGTGGCAGTCCACTCAGGATTCTCTGGGTCTGGGTTAGTACCCTCTACGAAGGTGATGTTATACTCATTCTCGGCGAAGGTGGCGCTGATGTTCAGGTCGCCCGTCACGGTGAGGGTCTGAGTGGCCTCCTGCAGGTCGTTCACCTCTGCGTTGTTGCTCCAGCTCTTCACATAGTAGCCGTCGTTGGCTTTGGCGATGAAAGTAACCTCGGTGCCAGGCATCACGGTGTAGGTGCCGTCGCCGTTGTCAATCACGGTCTCGGTAGAAACCACACCCGTCTTGACGGCCAGGTAGAGGTCGGTGCCTTTCGTAAACAGATAGAGCAATGAGCCGTCGTGGGTGTTGAGTGCGGCATTGGCACCGCTGCCTTCTGACACCTTTACTTTCTCGCCGAAGGTCTGTGCGCCATCGGTGCTCAGTTCGTAATAGAGTGACTCGTTTTGTTCAACGCCTACGATGACGTTCTCGTCCTCATCGGCGCAAAGCGAACGGTTGTCAGTTTGCTCAATAGTGGTCTGTGTGCATGTGGCATTGATGTAGTCAACGGTGGCAATCGTTCCCTCTGAACCGGAAATGAACACCTTGCCGGCACCTGCTGCAGCAGTAGAGAAAAATACCGCCAGTTGATCTGCGCCGTTCATCACGGGCTGTTCTTCGGTGAAGGTGGCGCCGTGGTCAGTGCTGTATCGTACCACAACACTTGGTTCATCCTTGATGACAACCACGTTGTTGTTCGACTTGTCGATGAGCACGTCAGAGAACATATAGAAATTCCAACCTGTATGCGTTTCATAGTTTTGACCACCGTCAGCGCTGTAGTAGAACTCCTGGCCATTTTGTTCAATACCGTAAACATAGTCTCCATCTACGGCGATGTGTATGCTGTTAATATTATTTTCAGTAACCTGTTTGCTGGTAAAGCTGCTGCCATCGGTGCTGTAGGCGATGTATCCGCCTGATCCTGTGGTATAAGATACATAGACCTTACCGTTCGACGATACAGCCACCTCACATTCATTACCACCTTCAGTCGACACCTGTACGGGCTCGCTGAACGTGATGCCGTCGGTGCTCTTCTTATACATCACAGCTTCGCTCACAGTATTCTTATCGACCACATGGATGCTGCCATCGGTGCCCACAGCAATGTTGCGCGACGTGTTGGCACCCTCCAGGTTGGCGTTGGTGGCAATCAGGTTGTCGCCATCCTGTGCGCTGTTGCCTGCACCGGCCACGAGGGTCACAGTGCCGCCCTCATCGGTGCTGGTGGGCAGGGTGACGATGGCGGGATTATCGATGTTGAGTGTATAGGAGATGGAAGCCGCCTCATAGGTGTCGTCACCGGCAAATGTGGCGGTAATGACTGTGCTACCAGCTTTCAGAGCGGTGACAACGCCTGTGTTTTCGTCCACAGTAGCCACAGCAGTGTTGCTGCTGCTATAGGTGATGCCGGTCAGAGCATTGGGGTTCTTGATTGTAGGCAGAGCTGATGGGTGGAAGAAACCCAGATAGGCGTCAAAGCCTCCTTCAGGAATCTTGCCCTTCCATGCCAGTCCTGGCTCTTTGAGGTACTCCACCAGCAACTCCATGTCGCCGTCAAGCAGACCTTCGGCCAGCGTCCAGATGGTGCCTGTTGCGTCGGGGGTGAGGTAAGTGCCAGGGGTGGCAGCATCGCAGATAGCCTTGCCATCCACGGGATTGCCGCCGCAATTATAGGTGGCGTAAGAGGTCAGGATGAAGGGATCTTCATAAGTGCCTGTGCCATCGGTGACCATGACATACTCGGGAATAGTCTGGCCAGTATATAGACCTAAAGACTCACCTTCGCCTGTACCGATATAATCTTCTGAAATACTTACGTCCACAAGAGGGGTGAAAGCGATGTAAGTGTCGTTCATCATATACTGCAGTTGGCCGTTCTCATCGTAGCCAATGGTGACGGTAGTGCTGGTGTTAACGCCGCTGAATATTGCATAGGGACGAGAACAAGGTGTCGTGAAATGAACCCTGGTGTCGCCAAAGGTCAACACGTCGCCGTTTTTTATTATGGCTCCCAGCTTCAGTTCCACCTGGGCGGCCCATGCGCCCGATGCCGCGGTTAGTAGCAGCACGAGCGTCAATATATATCTAAATTTATTATGTATCATAATCTAAATGTTTTTAATTTCGTTTATACCTTTATTATATATACGCGTGCGAGGTTATGTTGGTGTTGTCCCCTCAAACATGTAAGTCTTAGATGTGTCGATTGGCTGGCTCAAGATGGTATCTTCGATAATATAATAATCGCCGCTTCGAATAATAAATATGGCATAACCATATACATCCGGCTTAAACCTGAGTCTGTCATTGTAGATTACCCATCCGGCAGCGGCGTTCTCTGGGTGGTTGG
>JAEEGL012604224.1_pt1 | contig 48110 bp, 51 predicted proteins | sample 9134231 | NCBI WGS metagenome assembly JAEEGL01 (sample SAMN16246548, study PRJNA631951) | gut metagenome | biome: gut microbiome; feature: rumen; material: fiber-attached | host: Bos | place: Iran: Karaj | collected 2018-10 | reverse complement strand
GAAGAAGAAACTTTCAATAACATTTACTGCTGGCGTGTTCCCAGCTTGTGTTATAGAGCCTGCAAAGACAAAAAATACCTTAAAGCTAACTGGTATTGAAACAATGAATACTGATTATCCTGTTAAGGAGTTTGGTTTCAGTATTAAAAATCAGTCTCTTAAGCCTAAGTACTTCTTGCTTGAAACTCCAATGACAAAAGAATATACAGGAGCTAATATCCAGGTATATAAGAAGACGAACCTTAAGAATAAGGCATTTAAAATAAAGTCGGGTGACACAGTAACTCTCTTAGGTGCTTGGTATTCGGGCGAAAATGCTTCGATTTATAAGGTTAAGGTTAAAGGAAAAGGCACTGGTTACATAAATCTCGTATATCTTGATTAGTTAAAGTGCTATAAGCAGGCTGGTGCTAGTTAAACATCAGCCTGCATTTTTATATAATATCTCGGTGTATTTGAGGAAGGTTAAATGGGAACTGCTAATTGTTACATAGTTGTAGGTAATACAGTTGAATATCAAAGCCATAATAATATAACTTGGATGAATTCAACCCAGTACGCTAAACTGCGAGAGGGTATTTGGGATTCAGTTGTATTTCTTACTACACTTGGTTCAAATTTTGATAAACAGGCTTTTCTATATGAGGGTAAGTTAGTAAGATTTCTTAATCAATATGATATTGGTGATAAAACAAATTCTGAGGCATTCAGATTGCTCTCTATTTGGGCAAAAGTTTTTGAAAAAGTGGTCGATAGTGTAAGTCGATATCTTCTATCTGCTGACTCAGAAGATTTATATTCTTTATCATCTAAATTACCAGAAGAGAAAGTTCTTATCTGCATAAAGTTCTGTAACGAGTTATTGAGCTCAGGTTATGCAGAAAAGCATAAATATATGTTAAAATATACTAAATTTTGCTTAATATTGTTTTTACTTTTACAAGACATTGACTTATCTGAGACACTTTTTGAGGACTATAAGAAACTGATAAAAGAGTTGAATTTTCAATAATTCAGAAAGGATGTTGCAAATGAAGTTCCCAATAACTTATTGCATTATATTAAAGGACTTCCAAGGTAATAAAGTTGCCGATACATCTGTTGTAGCTACTGAACCAAAGGAAGCATGCAAACTGTTTTTACAGAATTTGTTTGGAAAACACTTTCATATCCATCATCATAATGATAATATCTTAGTAACCGCAAAGGAAGCACTTGTGGTAGTTGATAGGTTAGGTTCTTTCAGTGTCGGACATGATGTGTTTAAAGTGTCATTCCCTATGAATGTTCTTGCAGAATGAATAGAAATTAGGCTAGTTCAGTATATTATACTGTTGACTAGCCTTTTCTATACCCAGTTGTAGTCTTGTTTCAAATATATTTATTGTTGGATTTGATAGGGAGTTTTATTAAAAGTATTTAATTACTTGACCTTTAATTTTTAATGTTTCGTGATTTTACTTTTATATGTATCACTATTAAAACTCATACAACAGTCAAAATAAATTATATTATGAAATGGTGGTGAATGACATTGAAAACAAAAGGAACAGTTAAAAACAGAAAATATCCATCTGGTTTATTTTTTAAGCCAGACCCGAAGGTACATGAAGCTTTACTTACAAATGTAAGCAATGTTTTTCAGGATGAAAGGCTTAGGGCTATTTTTCCTGCCGAGTTGTATTTCTTTACTTCTGAAGTGCTTGTCAGTGTAACCTATATGGCTACGCTTGGCGTACAGCCTATGGTCAATGCAGTACGAAACAAGTATAAAATTGGTGAAGTTACAAGGTACTTAGCCGAGATTGAAAAATACGAAGCAGAAATGGTTAAAAGTTTTCCAGATATTGCAAAAGGAATAACTGATGCCTGCTACTTCATCAAATACAACTACAAGGTATTATGTTATTACGGACTTGGCAAATGCGATGTAAAAACAGTTCAAGAAGTCGGAGAAATGGGTGTAAAACTTAAATTATTCAAAAAATGAGGTGAGAATAAAGTGGAGAAGACAGGTGGGCATATACATGTAGACCGTAGTGCGATATGTAATGCAATACGAGTACAGCAGACTTTATTTCAGCAACTTAATCTGTTCAGATATGTAGATACAGAATATGCTATACGGTATGTACAGGTATTAGAAGTGATTTCTGCTTGGCTAGCAGACCCTGAGTTACCTATAGACCAAATAAAGGTTCCGTTCAATCTTACAGATGTAAATAAAGTTGTGAGTATGAGCGATATGTATATAAATAAGTTCTCGGCACATCTGAAAGATTTTAGGAATGAGCTTAAGACAGCTTTTAGTATCATACAGTATCTTTGTATGTTATTCAATATCCTTGTCTTTCATAAGAAAGATGTTTATTATATGCAGGACTTTGAAAAGATAGCCTTAAGTCTCAGTATTACAGATGAGCAACACTTATATTACTATGAAAAGAAGGACTAATCAAATGGAAAAGAAACCTAGTATTTTTGGAAAATTACATAAGATTGCATTAGTTTTAAGCTTTTGTTGTTTAGGTATGTCAGGATTCTTTTTAATGCTCTACATAGTAATTGGCAACGATGTAAGAAGCAAAGCCGATTCTGCTGGAGTTTCCATTAGTGCTATGTTAGACACAATGCCAGATGCAAGAGCAAAAATGAAATTATATACAGTACTCGGTATTACTTGGGTAATATTCTCTGTTATCTCAATGCTGATTGCTGTATTTGTTGGAAGATTTGAAAAGAAAAACTACAGTGTTATTGATTTAAAGTCGAGTTCAAATGACAGTTCGACAGAATAATTTGGCTGGATTTTATTTTACAGCACAAAATAAAACAATACTAATATGAAAGGAGCTAGTTATCTATGAAACACGTTCATCCAAAGAAAAAGCCAAAGCATAAGGGTGCTCAGGTATCCAAGCACTCTGCAACACGAGCAAAGGAACGAGCAGGTATTCAGAAGGGGCAGGTTGATAAGCATGCAAACCGAGCCTTACAGTATGGGTTTAAAGTAACAGATTGCTGTGGTGATTTGCAGCAGCGTATGAAAGAAATTTACCAGAAACAGTACATAGCAAATAATACCCGAATTTACAATGGTATGTACTGGTTATTCAATGGTAATGAGCTGATAACGGTATATCCGTTGGAGGACAACATACAAAAGGAGCTGTGGAAGTACATTACTTCTCCGAAGAAATACCTTGATTACATACATGAAAAAGCGAGATTGAAGGGATTGAATTCTCACTATGATATGTTATATAAGGCTTTCGAGAACTTAGACATTGAAACGGTATTGCGAGATTTCTTTGCACAGGGTTATATGCACTATTTCGGAAGGATATGGACACATCCGACCAATCGTAGTGTCGATATTGAAACTCATAATACATATTGTCCAATGGCACATCAGCGTGCCGTTAGAAATTATATGCGAGAACAGTACGGTATTAGGGTAGACTTCTCTCATAATGCTGAATTACCTTTACCTACCAAGGTAAATATAAAGAGAATGCGTAGAATAGCACTAAAACAAGCCAAACCTATATGCGTTGAACTTTTAGATACGCCAGTTATTCGTGATGAGCATTTATCTTTTAAAGAACCTACTGAAGTATCTCTTGAGTTACTTGTAAATCGTTCAGATATGTACCCAGGTGCAGGAAAGTGGGTGGTCATCCTGTGAAGGAAGCAAATAAGAAACTTGAGAAAATGCGAAATTTTCTTGACATGGAAATATTCCTCGTGGTAGTTGTATCAGCATGGGTTGCAGTTGATTGGTATATGTCTTGTGCTACAGGAAAGTCAAGTATTGTCGTAGTTGTAGCATTAGTTTTATTCATAATAATCTTTATACTTTCAATAGTAATGCTTAAGGTCGTTACTAAATATAAAAATCAGGAGGGAGTTAAAAATGAACAAGGACAATAATAATGAAAAGATAAATAAGATTGATGTATCAGCAGATTTCGTAAATGGAAAGATGAATACAGTAGTAAAACTGAACTGTACATTAGGTTCACCGTTGCACAAATACGCAGCAGCGTTTACACCTGTTCTGCACACTTTATATCAGATTGCTGGTGGGTTTCCTGAGAAGAAAAAGGCTCAGGAAGTTGCAAATATACTCTATGCAATGGGTAGTATGGTATCTGCTGTATCTTTATTCCTTTTAACACAGTCAGACATCGGTTTATACTCTTTCTTTCTCGGCTATGATGCTCAGAGTCTGTTAGAGATGATTGGTTTGTGTGATAGAATTGCAAGCGATGATTTCATCCAGTTAAGTGATGACGCTAAAAACGAGATATATTTCGCAAAATTATGTGCATATGTCGCACTTGAAAGGATAAATTCCGCTAGTCTTGTAAAGAATTATCCTATGGAAGTCGAATCACTCATTGCAATGCTTGGATGTGCTTACAAGGATGATTCAGATAGTACATTATAAGACTTTATAAAACTTTATAAAACCTTAACAAACTTTGAAAGGATGTGTTTAGTTTGGGTGATTTGAAATCTTTTAATAGCAATTCGCTTAGTGAGTTGCTTGATATTCTGATAGATAATGATGGTTCTGACTTACATCTTACAGTTGGTTCACCACCTCGTATTCGTGTGCATGGAGAGCTTCAGACCTCGAAGAAGTATGATGTAATCAAAACGGAAGATATGAATACATTGGTATTTAACAATAATAACCTCGATTTAAAGGCTCGTTCCCAAGTTACTTCTAAGGGACAACACGATACAGCTATACCATATAGGCATAACGAAAAGTTCTATCGTTTCAGATTAAATGTATTCAAGCAGAAAGGCGATACAGCAGCCGTTTTTCGTATATTAAGAGATGATTTGGCTGATATAAAAACTCTTGGTATTCCTCAGCCTGTGCAAGATTTATATGATGAGCACAGAGGCTTGGTTCTAGTTGTCGGACCGACTGGTTCAGGTAAATCTACTACACTTGCGAGTCTTATAAAGTTTATGAACGATAATCTTCCGATTCATATTCTTACATTGGAAGACCCAATAGAGTATGTTTTTAAACACAATAAGGCTATCGTAAATCAAAGGGAAGTTGGTACAGATGTAGATAGTTTTGCCGATGGACTTCGTGCAGCATTGCGTGAAGACCCTGATGTTATACTTGTTGGTGAAATTCGTGATGAAGTTACAGCTGAGATTGCGTTGGAAGCTGCAGAAACTGGTCATTTGGTTTTAAGTACTCTGCACACCATAGGTAGTGTTGAAACTGTTGACCGTCTGATTAGTTTATTCCCACCTGAGAAGGCTGATATGGCTCGTATGCAAATTGCTGATACTCTGAAAGCGGTAGTATCACAGCAGTTGCTTCCAAAAGTCGGTGGTGGGCGAATAGCTGTATTTGAGACTTTCTTCACTGACTATGATTCTTGTAATCTTATAAGGGATAAGCAACATGCAAAGTTACGAGAATTTATGCAGTCACAGAAAGGTCGTGAACTTGGTTGCTCATTAATGGATGCGAATTTACTGAGTTTATTACAACAGAACAAAATTACAAAGGAGTCTGCTGTAAGTTACGCTATAAACAGATATGATATGCGTAAGACACTTGAAAGACTTAAATTATAATGCTTTTTTATCATGGTTTGTCTCCTAGATATTGCGAAAGGGTAGTCGTACACTTGTTGTTGACTACTATTTTGTTTTTTATTTTGACAGATATGGGGGGGGCTGGGAAGTATTTTCGGAGTAGGTGGCTAAGTTGCAATGTTGCCCCGACGGATTTTTGCCTCTTTCTCAGGGAATTACGCAGTCATGCATGTTAAGTCTTATGTCGGTTTGACAGATTCAGCACCTCTTCCCCGCACGCTACCGTTCAGTTATAATGAGACTGTTTCAAGTGCTGTAGTACAGGGATTTATTTCGACAGATTCCGAGCCGTCCAGAATTCAAGTTCGATTATATAAACTGAATACCATAAAGGAACTGTGCTTTACATAAAAATAAGCTAAGCACTCGTTCTTTTATATAAAATCGTTGGAGGTTTGTATATGGGAAGTACACTTAATCCTAAATTAGAATTGCTTGATTCTGTGTGTAAGTTTGTCTATACGCTCACACAGAACGCATACTTCGATGATAAGCATTTATTGAAATATGGTGTGACCGAGAAAACACTTCGTATAGTCTGTTGGAAAATACTGGCAGGCAGGATTCCCGTTGACTATCTGACACCTAAATCTGTTTCCGAGTTTGCAGAGAATATTGCTGATGCTCTAGAAGGCTCAAGTGTTACAATAGAAGATGTTGTGGAAAATATAGGTGTTATTCCGTTGTCTGTATGTAAGGGCAAAGACGAGTCTTTCCTTATTTCGTGCATAACAATTCAGTTAGGGCATACACCTATTCAGGTTATAAGAGACCATATACCTTATTCATACACTTCGCCGTATATGAACATTCAGCCTTTGTACCACAGGGTTATTTATTGGCTGTTCTTTCCTAATATGGACTACAATTTTTACAGTGTTTGGACAGGGCACTATACAGACCAAGGTATTCTCATCTCAGACAATGGTTTAGGTGAAATTCCTTATCAAAATACAGAGGAGTTGCTTGAACACTATAAATCATTTCGCCCTTATTTCAAGGCATCCGAATATTATAGTCTGTTGACCTGTGTTCCACCAATACAAGACTTGGGTTGGTATTATAACGATAACGAGGTTGATGTTTTAACTATAAATGGTTACAGTTATATTTCGTCAGATTTTACCAATATAATTTTCAAATTCGATTGTTTCAATGATTCTGACCCAGTTGCTTTCAATTTACCTTTATTTGTAACAGATAATTATACTGATAAGCTGACGGATTACTTCCAGTATCTGCCAGATACTACTGTTGAAATACTTGGTGTACTTGAAGATGAATTTACTTCTGACAGATATGAGGGCGTGAACATACCAGTTCCAAGAATATTCTTTATGTCACGAAATAAAGTCATCAAGCCTTTATTTGCATACTTCGGTATTATATATGCAGGTGCTTTAGGTACACTTGAAAGCAGTCCATCTGCTTATGAGCCCTTTGTTAAGAAAGACAAGAAGTTATACAAAGAGATAAAAGAACGCATAAAAGAGCCAGGATATTGTTTTTCCATACATAATGATGTAAAATGGTTTTATAAATATGCACTTAAACGCAGTCATGTGTTTAGTGATTATATCAATTTCTTTGCAAAGGCTTGGGAAGGTTACTACAAAGACAAAGTAAAATGCTATACAAACTTAAATACTTCGTGTTTCTGGGAGGATAGTTCGGTAGCAGCCTTTATATCTTACTATTGTTATCACTTATATTCAAAATATGGAAAGTAATAATGAGGTGTGTATATGTTTAAATTCTTATTTGGCACACCGAATTGTAAAAATGGTGTGCAGATTGTATATTCTGATATTGAGAATAACCCATTATGCATGGCTTCGCTTGGTATTTATGCTAAGCACTTGACAGTGATAAACGAAATAAAAAAGAAATGTATTGAATGGGGTATTGAACCACCAGATGAGCTTACAAGTGGTGAATGGATTATTGTAGGTGCTCAAGAAGAAGTCGAATATTTCTTAAAAGACTTATCAGAAAAAGAGTTTTCAATAGAAATAAAGTTAAATTCTTTATTATTAAAACAAGACGAGTATTCCTTAGCACAAAAATACTACAAACGAGTAACAGTTATAACTGATTTTGAAGCAAGAGAGTTCCTTAAGTCTGTTATAAGGGCTTCTCAGAATATGCAAGATGATTTTCCTACTTCGTTGCAGGAAGGTACGATTGAAGAACTATTAGAATTTGCATCGTATGATTCAGGTAAGCGTCAGTTATTGCGTGGTGTATCCATCTTTGAAGATACCTCAGTTAGAGCAGTAATAGTAACGAATACAAACAAGCAGGTATTAGCATACTTGTTAGGTAGTCAGGAGTTTAAAAGACTTGATTCATACTTAAAATCTGGTGTTACGAGATATGTAAAGTTTTCAACAGATTTAATAAGACAGTCATTAGGTCAGCTTGCACGAGGTAAAGATGTTTTATCTGTTATAGATACTACATTGAATATACAGACTGCTGGTTTGGATTTATCGAAGTTTCCATTAGTACCTATATATGAATCGGCTCCAGTTCTGACTATGCTTTTTGCTTTGGCTAATGTGCCAAGTTTTCTATATGTAGTGGAGCCATTTTTAAGTAAAAATGAGCAAAGATTACTAAAGAAATATATGAACTGTGAAAAAATAAAACAATTATATGATATGGAGGTTTAATTATGGCTAACATGGACTGTAAAAGGTTGACTAATTATCTTGATGAGATATTTACTGCAGCTGAGAAGTTTCTAGACTTCGATAATAGTGAACAATTCTCTGCTACATCAAATCTAAGTGAAGATTCGGCAAGAAAAGTGCTCTGTGGGGTATTATGTTATAAGTTAGATATTTCTCATTTTGAAGATTACATGAGAAATGGCACATATCCAAGTGAAGGTGTAAACTTCAGTATGTTTGATGTACATGAGTATATAAAAAAGGAGTTTGGTGTGCCGTTCTTACCTTATGGTGTTTCGTGGGATGTTGACCCTCTTGTTGAATCCAGACAAGGGAAGCGTAGAGCCAGATGTCCGATGACAAAAATTGTTTACTATTACTCAAGTGGTAAAAAAGGTTACGCCTTAAAGTCCTGCTCTATGCGTACAGATATGAACGATATGCACGGTAGTATTCTTAATGAGATGAAGGCTGAGCCTTTTACGCTTGATGAGGATATGAGAGAGTTCATCAGATATATAATAGCACTTCATCAGCGTATAATCGTGTGGTTATATGTGCCGTATATCAATAAAGCACTGGATTTGTGGAATGATAATTATATTGATGATTTCGCAAATGCAGTTAGTAATTGGTGGTGTGCTAAGCCTACAGACACGATAATAGAAACAGGCTATCCTATTAAATATTTTGTTGATGCAGTACAATATTCCGATGATTGTGACCTAGTAATAAATTCAAATGTCATAAACAGTATGGATAGGGAGCCATTTGTGTGGTTTTCGCTTTTAAAGCCAAGGGAGAATGGTATTTTAGCAAACCATCAGAATATAACATATACGGTCGAGGATACTGATAAATCTATTGAGGTTCCGACACTTAGGATATTTAATCCGACAGACCTACATAGAAACAGTTTCCAGATAAGTAAGTTTGTTTTAGATGAGCTTCCACCATCTTTCTTGAATGATTTGAAAGATTATTTCAAGGATGATATTTCAGACAGTGATTATGTGTATGTTATCTGTGGTGAGCATGCACCTGTATTTAAGAATGTGCTGGAGAAAGATAAAGCTCGCTTAAGCCGTACAAGAATTGCTAATTTTGACGGTGTAACTATCGTATCTTACAGAGATACAGGTCTTATGTTAAGAGTTCCTTTCCTCGGTGAAACATACTACGAAAGAAAGGGTATTACAGAAAGAGCAACAGGTAATACAAACTTTATTCCATTGGCAGATTACTTTAAACTGTTTCCAGATAATTTCAATATCTGTGATTTGAACAATGGATATGATGGTAATAAATATGTAGGTCTTGTTGATGCTTTTGCAGTTTTAGTAAATGCAGCAGAAGTTGATAAAGGTACTGAATTATATGATGAAAAACCTTTAAAAGTTATCAGTACTGTGGATATAATGGAATACGAGTATGATTTCTCATTTACAAGCACACAGTTCTCGAGAATTTTACCGAAGCCTGTTATGGATGGTCTTGATGTTGCATTATCTGCATATGGTTTTGCCACAAATGAGAGTACAAGAGAAAGAATAAAGATTCCGTTATGCTTGGTTGGTAGTCCTTGTACAAGAATTACAGCTCGTGTTACTGTATCGAGTAGACTTTTAACCTATTTTGTATTACTTTTAGTAGGTGCAACAAACTATGCAAATATACGAAGTGATACAACACCTTACTTGAGTGACAATCCAGAGGCACAAGGCTTAAATATTCTTTACTTGGATATAATTGATTTGCTTAAGGATTATTACAAAAAGTCTAAGAGTGGAAACAAAATGTTCTCAGACTATGTTGATTTCCTTGCAGAAGGTGCAAGACGCTTTGAACCATATGTAAACGATTTAAAGAATCCAGGTAGTGGTGCAGCATATACTGGTCTTGAGCCTACAGTTATGTTTGTTGGTGAGTTCTGTCAGCATATAATTGAATAAGATAAACTTAGTTTTAAGTGGTAAAGGAGCCATTCAGTGGCTCCTTTTATTTTTCGAGTTTTTGACTACCTATGAGCTCGAGTACAAAATTTGAAATAAGTTGGATACCCCTACTATTCCAGTTGCTGTCTAGGTACATTCCATACTGATGTTTATATAAAATATTTTATGTGTTGAAAATTTGGCACGAAAGGAGGTATTCTGCTTGGTTATCAGAGACCAGATACATGGTGATATTACTTTAAGCTCAGTTGAGCAAAAATTGATAGAAACACCTATATTTGAAAGATTAAGAAACATAAAACAGCTGGCATTTGCCGAGTATGAGTACCCAGGTGCTAATCATACCCGTTATCAGCATTCTATTGGTGCTTGTCAGTGCGTAACAGATATGTATAATGCAGTCTGTGCAAACAGTCCAGATTTTTACCAAGAAGGTGACCTATCGCTACTGAGAATGATTGCTTTGGTACATGATTTAGGACACGCACCATTCAGTCATGCTTCGGAAGAGTTAAGTAACATAACTCATGAAGAGCGTTTGGAGGGTATCTTGCTGAAGCTGAAAGATTATATCAAGTTGGACATAAACAACTATGGTATTCCAGACTATCAGCTTGTATATCAGGTTTATCTTGGCGTTGGTGTTATCTATGCTCAGCATCCACATCTCATAACGCTACATGATTTTATGGATGGTATTATAGACGCTGATAAGTTGGATTATCTTGAAAGAGATGCTCTAAACTGCGGTGTTAAATATGGTTTATTTGATAGGCAGGGGTTGATAAATAACCTATGTATAATGCGAAATCAAATGGGTTTTGAAACAATCGGTATTAAGCAACAGGGTATTCAGGCTCTAGAAAGTTTCGTATTAGCAAGATACTATATGTTTAGCCAGATATACATACATCCAGAGGAAAGACTACTTCGTATCCTTGCAGTTAAGGATGTACGCAATGCATTACCTAATGGCGTATATCCAGATGACATAAATAAATATTTGAAATATGACGATGATTCTTTTAAGAAGAAGATTAGTTGTATCAAGCATAGGCACGATTACAAACTACTGTATGACGGAAGACCTAATACAAAAATGCGTGGTATTCTGTTAAGGTCTTTTGGGGAACATCTTATAATAGACACACCTCAGAAGACTATTTTCAGAACCTCAGACGAAAGTCCTACGGTTATGTGTCTAACAATTACTGGCAAGAGTGTTCCTTGTGAGGAATTAAGTCCTGTTCTTGACAATATAAAATTTGCATCAATACAAAAGATGCGAATATATGCACTTAATTCTAACGAGGCTACAGTTAATAGGATTACGGAGGTTATTAAGAGGAATGAATGATTTTCTTTATTGTATATTAAGTGCCTGTCAGTTAAAGTGGAAGAACGGGGCGACAAAGCGTGAATTTGTTTATATGACATATTTATACAGTCAGTTGGGCTTAGAAATACCTGCGAAGTTTAGTTTGGCTTCGAATGGGTTACGCTCAGTACAAGTTTGTTCTGCGATTGATAATTGCACAGCCAATTATCTGCTTGAGCTGTTACCTAATGGTCACTATCAACTGACTGCACAGGGCGAGAAAATGCTCTCAGACTTCATTTTAACTGAGTCAGAGTGGGATTTACTATTTGAATTTGAGGAATATCTTGCTAATGCCACGCTTGACGAGTTACATTTTCAGGCTATCGCTTATTTGATTCTGTCTGATTCAAATATTTCGTTGGACGATTTGGTAAAGGATAGGGACAAGATAACTAATATAGTTAGAACCCTTGTACCAGATTACACGGATAAACAGTTCAATTTATGTATTAGACACATAAACACATATCAAGGAGGTATAACCAATGTTCGTAGCAGATTTATGGGACAGTAGTTTGGATATTGTGCCTGAGAAGTTCAAAGAATCTTTACCTGAGTTCTGTCCTTATTGCCACTATCCGATAGAAATGTCGGAAACTTTTACGGGACTGCATTGTTCTAATCCTAAATGTATAGCCAAGAATGCACAGAGGCTTGTAAGTCTTTGTAATACGCTTGGTATTAAGGATATGGGCGAGAGCAGGGCTGAAAGTTTCTTAGAGCATTTTAATAATCCGTCACCATTGTTCTTGTTCAGATATAATCCTGACAATGATGGTGCTTTGGCTGATAATATCTCGATGGATGTAAGCCGTAGGATATATGATTCGGTTCAGCAGAAGAAAACATTTACACTTGCTGAATATGTGAAGGTGGCACAGTTACCTGAGATACAGACAAGTGCAATACATCTGTTTTCTGAGTTTAATACTCTTGAGGATGCTTACAAGCCGATAGATATTGAAGGTGTAGACTACATCGCAAGAAAGTTAAACATCGCTAAAGGTGAATCGGATGTATCTATAAGGGCATTAAAGGTATTATCAAGCCTTAATACTTTTCGAGATGAACTGTTTGAGTATGAAAAAGATGTTACTATTCTGCAGACTGTCGGTACTGATGTGTTGGAGCTTACTGCTGTTTGCTCAGACCAGGTTGGTAATCCGTTTAAGACAAAGGCAGACTTCTATGCAACGATGAATAATCATCATCCGAAGCTTCATATCACATTCCTGCCTGCAGTCAACAAGAGTATCGATTATCTTGTGTGGGCTGGTGCTGATGGCTCGCAAGCAAGATATACGAATAAGGTGCAGAAGGTTGAAGGGTACAATAAACAGTATCAAGAGAAGGTTGCAAAGGGTGTAGCAACAACTTCCGATAAGGAAATACCTATTGTAACGGCTATGCAGTTTATGGCTATCTGTGACCATCTGCTGAAACAGGCAGGTCTGTTAGGTGAAGATGCATAAGATTACGCACTAAAAAATGTTCTCGGCTCGAAAATCGGCTCTGCCCTAAAAACGCTTTATTTGGCTCAAATTTCGATTTTGGGGTGTTTGTGGTTACTTCTTCCACTTCTCCGTAAAAATCAAAATATGGGCATTCTGAAGCGTTTGGGTGGGGTTTCTTGGCTCGGCTGAATGGTCGGTCTGTAAATCTCGGCTCGGTGGTCGGACTCCGTTCCGTTGCTCTTGGCTCTTAAACGCACAGAAACGGCTCATTTTCGGGGTTTTGTTGTGTCTGCGTTTACTTGGTCGGTCTTGAGGTTAAACAGCCTTTCTCGGCTGAATTTGTGGCTTGCCTTTTACATTTTTCTGCAGAACTTGGACACCAGCGACTCGGAGGGGTGATTTTTAGAGTGAGAAATTTATAAGTTGCAATGTTTTATGTGCTAATCAAACGAGGTGTTTTATGATATTTGGTATTGTTTGCATAATACTTGGTGGATTTCTCTCATACCAGTCCTTATGCTATTACGGAGTTATTCCATTAGATTGCATTTGTGCTCATACGCAAAGCATGACACTTGAAATAACTGCGATGGTTGCTATGAAGTGGGGAATAATCTTCGGTATTCTTGGAATACTTGCTGGTATCTTCTTTGTATATATGAACGCAAAGGGTAAGGATACTAGCGGTAAGTTTGAGATGTTAATGCTTGTGGTATTGTTTATAGTTTCATTATTAAGCATACTATAAGGAGGTTCTAGTTTATGCTGATAGATATAAATAAGTCAGCTAATCTTACGGTTGTTTTGTATCAGACTTCTAGTTCAAAGTTATCTTTGATAATAGAAGATATGGTGAAGACAAAAGTTCGTGCTGATGTTAGTGCTACAAAGACTATTGAGTCAAATGCAGATGTTAAGGAGTTATGGGATATAATGAATGTTTACCCATCCTTTGCTGATAGATGGTTAATTCGTTGCGATATGTCAGGTAAAAAGAAACATCTCAGTAAAGAAATGCTTAATGTCATTCAAAAATCTTCAACATTAACATTTTTGATAAAAGTTACGAGCTATTCTTCGTTCAAAACAATCAAGGAGTCGCTAAGTAAAGTTGATGGTATTGTTTCTTTATACATGCAGAGGTTAACTCGTGCTGATTATGGTTTTCTTTACTCTCGGTATTCAACAATAAAAGGGAGTACACAGTTGACGGCTGACCAGTTGAATTTTACTTTTTCAAGTTACAACGATAATATAGAGTCAGTTCTCTCACTTTTCGAGTCATTATCTGAAGGAGTTGAATATACAGGACGTGGCGAGATAATAAAAAAGTGTGGTATTGCACAGAACTCTGTTGAAAGTTTTGTAATGTCCTTATGTAAGCCTTTGAAAGGTCTCGATGGTAATGTGTTAAATAAGAACGGTGAGCCGATAGATTTTGCAAGAAGTCAAAAGACAACACTAAATCATAGGTTGACAGCAGGAAGAGAGCTTCTTTTGACAATGACACCTTCTGGTTTTTACAACAGTATGAAAAAGTGCATTGGAAACTTTATGCTTATAAAGGAGTTGAAAATATCTGCAAAGATAAACACGCAGATAGAGCAGTTGCCAGATGCTTATGATGAGCAGACTTTACATCGCTACCAAAAGTATATGTATTGGTTGAAAGAAACAAAAACTTCTACTTTAGTCAACCTTTATATGCACTTAGGTAAAAAGAAATGGGAGTCCGAAGCAGACTTTATTGCTTTCATATACGGTCTTTACAATGACCAAGTTAAGGAACTACAGACAATAGTATTACAGAAAGTAGGTATAATGAAATGATTGAGAAATTACAGCAGTCGTTAAACTTCACTAATTCTGAAGGCGAGGTTATCACATTCTTTGATGGTAAGCTCACAATATCTCAGGCAATCTTAATATTGATTGCAATCGTAGCAGTTCTTATAGTCCTTAAATGTATCAAGGGTATTGTTAAGGCTGTTATTGTTGGGGGTATTGCGGTGTTTGTCTGCATCAATATGGGTATTCTCTCACCTACACAGGTTCGTGATATTGGTGAGCAGATATATGCAAAGGGTGTGTCTGCTTATGAAAGTATTGCAGAGGCGAGTGAAAATATTAAGATTGAGGATAGTACAATCAAGATTCAGCTTAATGATAAGTGGTATGATGTTAAAGATGTTAAGTCATTCGTACCTACTGATGAAGGTATCTCCATAAAGATAGGAGATGACACAATAGCGATTAAAGATGGAAAAATTGTAGAACTTATCAAATCATTCAAATGATATTTTTGTAAAATTTTTCAGAATGGTATTGATTTTTTCTCGAAAATGTGTTATTATATATGTAAGTTGACGGGGGTGAAAGTCCGTTAATGCACTAATTTATCTCACAATTCATTAGAATATTGAAAGGAGTAGTTTGTCCATGTTGAACAGTTTTAGTCTTTTTTCTGTACCGTTCACGACAGAAGAAATTGAGTTGTTTAGGGAGTGCATTCCCAACACAGAAGGTACTGCGTATAAGTCGAAGCATGTTTATGAGATATTAGAAGCCTACAGATGTGGTAGGATTAATGCTAATCATTTCAACATTCGTGCTTATGAGTACACTATTGAAAAGAATAATGATAAGTCACAGAGTAAGAACGCTAAGAAAAACATTGTTATTAAGGGTTCTTCTAATAGTGACGAGATTGAAGAGTCCTCTGGTATGACCGAAGAGCAGATTTACAAGATTCTTGCTGGCAGGGGTGGTTTTGGTAAATCACCTGACGAAGATTTACTTCGTGAAGATGAGATTGAAACAGCAAAGGAACAGCTTGTGAAATATGCTAAAGAGTTCAGGTTATCCGAGGACTTAGATTTGTTTTCTGTAATCAAAAATGCTATTAAAGGCGTTGGCGATGCGGTATGTATCCTTAAGGATGTGGCGAGTAGATATGAGGAGTTCGGTACGCACCTTCGAGTCTTATTAAAAAATAGAGTAATCGACGAATTGTGTTAAACTCGTTCAGCTATTTTCTTCCAGAGCTTTCGCCACAGCAATGGGTTACGCTGATTGAGGTTTTTGATAAATATAAACACTTGATAATGCAGAAGGCAGGTCATAGACCTGTCTTAGGCTCGTCAAGTACTGCACATGATAGACAAGTTGCTATTGAAAGTTATACGATAGAGCTAAAGAATGATTTGGTTATCTATTGTATGCTTCATAATCACGAATATTCAGCATCATATATGGTTAAGAATGCTGTTTATTGGGGAAATACCAGACAAAATGAAGTTCCGATAGACTTTACTGAAGATGTTAATTCGGAGAATACAGATTCAGGTACACATAAAGGAAACTCAACTGTTTCACTTCAGACTGGTATTAATGAAAACGAGGATTATTGCAACTTTGTTGAAGATGTCTTAACAAAAATGATATGTCAGGCTGACTTATCTAAGACAGCCTTAAATATGTTCTTGTACTACACAAGAGAATTCAATAGAATGTGTCGCTACCTTTTAGAAAAGGAGAAATATAAGAAAGTCGTTGACTTCTCAGAGCCTTTTAAGAAGAAGATACTTGCTCTTGAGGCTGAGTGTGGGCAAATAACAGTTCCATTACTTCAGATATATAATGAAATAGGGGAGGATTTACACAATGCGGTAGAAAATAAGGCTAAGAATTGGAATTCCATTAATTATCCGTCAAAAGACTTTGGTTGGAATATGATAAACAACAGAAGGTCTGTAACAACAACGCTTGTAAATACCGAGGACGAGGAATTATCGGTATTAGACGCTGATAAAGAGCCTTTCTACGCAAGAGGACTTAGTTCAAGACATTTCCTTTATCGTGTAAAATATGTTGATTGTTTTGAGTATATCGCTTCGATGTATGAGTCGGATGCAAATAGTTATGGTCGCATCGCATTTAGGAAAGATGTTCTGTATTTCTTACCATCTGGTGAGATATTAGACCCAGGTACTGATATTTACTTTGTACTTGAGGCTCTGCGAAACGAGATACTTTACAATATACTGTATTATACAAAACCTTCACTTAAGTTGGTTCATGTTGGTTCGGAGTATTTCTACTTTACAAGTCCTAGTGAAGATTTACAGTCTGTAGAACGAGAATTGTTTGGCGAACAGTTTGAATTTGTCTTTACTAATATTACGGACTTGGTAATTAAAGTTGACGATTAAAGGAGTAATAGTATGACAGGTCTAGTTAGTGTTTCAAAGAAAGAGAATATGGTGACGGTAATAGGCTTTGTGGAAGGCTCTACCGTCTTTAAGTCGTTTCTGAATAAGTCGGATACGATGCCATTATTATCTGAAATTGTAAAATGCATCAGGGTATTAACGAAAAAAGGCTTATCAGGTATTGTTATTGAGACTAATATCAAGTCTCTTTACAAGTCTTTACAGTTAGAGAGTCTCGATTTTCAAATTCCTGCTGATGAGTTGAACAGATATTATGAAATACTTATGGAAATACAGTCCATCTTAGCACCTACATTCTATAAGTTGGTGGCTAAGCCAAGTGGACTGGTTTATTGTAATCCGAAGTATTTTATGAATACATCAAAGTATCTTAAAATAGGTGATTTATAATACAAAAGGGGAGTTTAATTATGGCAAATCTAGTTGTAGGTTCTAGTTACACACTTAATGGTGTGATGTTGGATTGTGAACAGCGTCTGACAAAAGCAAATGCTGTTTATTTCTCAGGTACTCTGTTGTACAGAGATGGTAATGAGAATAAAAAAGTTGGATTTAAGGTTTGGAGTGACACTTCTGCAGCAGTTACTCTCGTTGGTTTAGACCTTACAAAAATCAGACAGTATTTCTTTACTGTAAAGGGAGCAGCAAAGACATACAATGATGTAGTTGAGATACATATTTCAAATCTTGATATACAGCGTTCAGACTTTACACCTACCGAATTCAGTGCTTATTTGCCTGCAAGGGTATCTGCACAGGATTGTGAGTCAGTGTATATTGCATTATTTCAGAATGGGTTATCTCAGAAAGGTGCAGACTTCTTAAATAACGAGATTATTAAAAAGACAGATATTATTTCTCGTTTTTATACTGAGTTTGCAGCAAGAAGCCATCATGATAATGCAGTTCATGGTCTGCTTAATCATTCAACTAAGGTTCTGCGTACAGTAAACTTTATCCTTAAGGTTTATCCTAATCTTCTTAAACTTGGTATTGGTTTGAATGAAGAAGATACTAAGGATTTGTTTTTACTTGGAGCTTTCTTGCATGATTTAGGTAAGATTTGGGAAATGAACTACGGTACTTACACGGATGTAAAATCTCGTGTAACACATAGAATACTTGGTGTTGAGTGGGCAGTTTGTTTAAAGGACACTATAATATCAGCTTACAGTGAGGAATGGTATTATGATTTTCTTGCAATACTGTCACAGCATCATGGTGAGTATGCAGAGCCCTGCAAGTCTGTGTTCTCATATATAATTCATCTTGCAGACAATCTGGATAGTAAGCTGACTGTGTTATCGGAGATTATCGAAGACCAGGGCAAGCCTGCTAAAATTTACATTGATGACCTTTATTTAGACAACTGATTCACTTTGGAGGAAATATTATGTTAAATGGCGAACTACAAGTTGGCAGTAATAAGTATTGGCTGTACGGTACGGATAGCTCAGTAGGTTGCTCTCTAATTATAGAAGCCTGCGATTATGACGCAGGTGCTTTTATGCTTGAAAATCAGGACTCAGATGAGTTCTTTATGAAAAAGCGTAGGGTTGATTTAGGTTTGTGCAAGGTTACGGTTGAGTCTACTGTACTCAAGTCGGATACTGGTAAGAAGATAAAAACCAAACTTAATCCTTCGCTTTTTTGTCGTTTAGGAGCTTTATTCCAGTACGCAAAGCAGCATTGTAACAATAAGAACCGACGAGATTACTTGGATATTACATCTACTGACCAGTCAGGAGATTTTGGTAGTGTGTTTGATTACGATATACCTTTTCCAGAAGGAAGTAACAAAAGTGGTATTTTTGCTAGTGTTACGCTGGATTACGGTGCTGTTAAATATATTGAGTTAAAGGTTGATGACTTTTACTTGAAGTTGGAGGAGTCACCATCTGAGTATGATGGTGTTCTCTTAACAAAGATTACTGATGGTTGGATGTCGGCATTTAAGCAGACGGAAGATTATCTTGGGTTTGTTGTTCCCGTTGCAGCTCCTATAATACAGTCAGGAGAATTCGATGGAATGTACCATTCTATCGAGGAAATTATTGAAGCCCATCCCGAAAAGGAATTACATTGGCTTTTAGGTAAAGATTATAAGATAGTTCATGATGATGAGCTTGAAGAAGTATGTGAGTACATAATGAACTATAAAGAAGATGGCAAGCTTGGTCTTGTATATTACGATACAGAGACAACAGGACTGAATATTACCTTTAAGTCGAGGACAGGTGATGGCGATCAGTTGACAGGTGTTGTTCTGTCAGTAAAAGATGGTGAGTCTTTCTTCTTCCCTACAAGAATGAAAAAGATTCCTAATCTATGTGGTGGCGATGATGTCTATTTTATGGAACATTACATGAGACCTATCTTGGAAGGTAGGGATTTGGTTACATTCAATGGCGGATTCGACTGGAAAGTAGCACATATTTATGGTATTAATGCTAATATCGTTCACGATGTGCAGATAATACATGAAATTACACAAGCTCGTGTTGATATTTCTTCATCATACATAACCTTGAAGGGATTATCAAAGACCTTGTTACATAGAGATTCACTTGAATTGTCAGACCTTGTTATAAATGATTCATGGGGTCGAAATTCAAACATAACATTCGCTGACTTACCTGAAGAGTTAGTTCGATTATATGCCTGTGCCGACACCGATAATACACGAGGAGATTTTAAGTACTTTATGCAGGCTGATATGCTTACAAAATTCGGTGCTTCAAAGGTATATGAAATAGAGTTGGCATTTACATTTGCCGTAGCATATCAGGAATTCTACGGACATCACTTAGACATTAACAATCTTGACCGTATCAAGATTGATACAGATAAAGAAATGGCTCAGAAGAAGCAGGAAATATATGATGCACTTGGTTATGAGTTTAATATCAACTCTCCTGCACAGCTTCAGAAAGCCTTATATGATGATATGGGTATTCCTAAGCAGATGTCGAGCAAGACAGGTAAGGTTACTACTGATTCTAATGCTCTGAAAGAATTGGCAGCACTTACAGATATTGATGATAAGCCTCTGTATCCCATTATCTCAACTATTATAGATTATCGTAATCTCGAGTCTATTCGTAAGATAGTTGACAAGTTACCTGAGTACATGACTCCCGATGGTTTTATTTTCTCAAGAGTTGCTCAGTTTGGTACAACAACAGGACGTATTTCGGTAAATACACCTAACTATCAGTCATATTCGGATACAGTAAAGAAAAATGTGTGTCCAAGACCAGGATATTATATGTTCGATACTGACTATTCTTCAGTAGAATATCGTGTCCTTGCATCAATGGTTGGTAATAAGAAGATAATGGAGGCTTTCCGTGACCCAGATTTCGATTATCATCAGTACCAAGCAGCCCATATGTATAATGTGCCTTATGCTTCAGTTACAAAGAAACTTCGTAAAGCAGCTAAAGGTATTAACTTCGGACTTCCTTATGGTATGGGAGATAGGTCTTTGGGTATTAGAATATTTGGTTCTGATTCACCAGAAAACACGCAGAAGGCTAAGAGACTGCGTGAAGCTTACTTCAAAGGTCAGGAAGATATAAGAGATTGGTTCGAATATCACAGAGATAAGGGTGTAAATCTTGGATATACCGAAACTTACTTCGGTAGAAGAAGATATTATGATAAGCACAGACAGAGTGAAAGTAAGATTAGGCGTGAAGCAGGTAATCAGGTTATACAGGGAACTGCAGCTGATATTTACAAACTAGCAGTTGGTAGAGTATTCAAGAGAATATGCAAGGAAGGCTGGCTAGGCAAGGTATTATTCGATGGATTTATCCACGATGAGTTGATGGGTGAGGTTTCAAATGATATAGATCCTGCAAAATTCCTTAAGGTTCTTCGTGAAGAGTTCGAGGTTAAAATTGTAAACGAGAAGGGCGAGCCATGGTGTCCTCTGTACATGGGCTTTGGTTATGGTACTTCTTGGTATGAAGCAAAGTCTGTTGAATTACCTATCAAGTTACAGTGGGAGATTGTTGAAAAATACGGTGAGACTGGATTCCCTACTTGGCATAAAAACGCAAGAGAGTTCTGTGATACCATTCCTACTATGTTGCGTGACTTCGAGATTGAAGATATTAAAAAGCAGATTACAAGCGAAGAGGCTCAGGGTCAGATGATTAAGCCTGCGTTGAACAGTGCTTTACTCGATAGAGTAAAAGACGAGTCTAAGACTTATACAGAGGGTATTAAAGACTTTTTTAAGAAGGAAAATGCTGACTTCGATAAGATGTTCGGACTTGGTGATGATTTATTTACTGAGTATGTGACATCATTTGAGGATAAACTTTGTGGGTATTTGGATGAAAATTATCATATTCAGTCTTTAATGAAAGATGATAATGGACATATTATTACGGCATTTGAACCGTCAAAGGGAACTCAGGGTGCATTAGACCAGTTTTGTATGCTACATAATGTTAATAGAAGTATTGTAAATGTTTTGGATATAGAGGAGTCTGATTCGGCTTCTGTTAGTGATTTATCAGATGCTGTTTCTTCTACAGCGATTGATGATGAAGCATACAAGCAGAGAGCCTTAGAATATATGGGATTCCATTATGATGTAAAGAATAGTGTTGTAACTTTGTTACTCACAAATAATACTCCAAGAAGTTATCTCGATGAGCTTCGTACATATCTTGAGCGTAAGCCTGTGAAGGCTGAAGGTGATGATGCAGAGCCTGAGATAAATGGCTATTCCTTACATTTCCGTAGGTACTTGCTTAACGAGAGTACACAAAAGTATGAGTGGTCAACACAATATACTTCGTTCTATATCCCGTTCAGTAAGTATGATACTGTGAATAAACTTTGGTCACGTTGTGTAGCTGATATGCGTCTTGCAGCAGCACAGCAGTAATTCAATTATTTTGGGGGCTAGTTTATGGAAAATACAAAAGAAATTGAAGTCTTTGAAGATAAGCGTTCATTTGAACAGGAAGGTATAACGGGTAGCATTACTCGTTATACCACAACCACATTTGAGTATCCTTGCATTATTATAACTCATACAGCGGAGCATCCTATTATGCGTTTTCAGGTAGAGGCTCTGAAAAGAATTATGCAGACTAACAGTTCTTTTGGTGAGTTAAAAACTGATGAACAGTTTGTTACTGTGTACATTCAGATGCAGGACGTTACTACAAAGTATGGTAAAGTTAGTACCAAACAAATGCGTTTACTACTCAGTACATTCGAGAAGAATAAATTAGTCGGGTATTATAGTGACGGTAGAATCCTAGAAGACTTTATGGTATATGTATTAGCCGACTAGAGGAGGAGATACTATGTTGTTGAAAGATTGTAACACGGTATTTGGCTTCGACATTTCATATTTGCTAAACTACAGTAAGCAATTTCGTATTAAGTCTTTGATAATCTATGCAATAGACTTGGTATTCTTGGCTCTATTAACTTTTTTCATGTGGCTATATCGTTCTAGTATGGGAACATTCTTCTTTTTGACTTTCTCATTTGTTGTTTTGTTTGCCATTTCATTTTCATTATTCTTTAATATGAATGCGTGGCAGACATATAAGTTCTTTCGTAGAAACAAAAACCACGAAGTAAAGTATCTAGATGTCAGTGTTTCAAAAGAAGCCTGTGATAATATTTTGTTCTGTTTAAAAACTGCAAAATCTAGTCAACATTCAGACCTTGCGAGTTATGTACAATCGATGCTAAACATGTGTAGTACCGATTCGTACAAGGCTTACAAGCTTTTTGGCTTTCTTAAGAAGTACGAATCAGACACTGATACTACATTGAAAGTTTCGTATATAACTGTAAATGGTGGTTTGTTTACAAAAGAGAAAAAGAAAAGTTATGTTTTTGCAATGGAAGTTGTAAATGAGGTGACGGAAAATGACAAAAAAGAGGAAGATACTGTTTCAGATGCTACTGACAGTCCTGTTTCTAACACTAATACAGACAGTGAATGTATCAGCTGATGTACAGACAGTTAATGATACAAGTGCTTGGGTTAAGAATAAAATAGCCTTTTATAGTCCAGCCTATTTTGGTGGTAGAGAGGAACAGTTAAAATTTCAGATTACTAAAATTGCTTACAAGTATGGTAATGCTAATGAAGTAACACTAACATCAGAGAGCGATATAGATTCTTGGCGACCTATAACTGATAAAAATACCTATGATAAGTACACAGCAGAAGGTATTATTCAAAAAGGCTTTCGTAATAAGGTCTTAAATAGTGATGTTCATAAAGACGGGGCTGGTTGGTATTCCTCAAGAAATATGACATTAACTCAATATTATGGCATACAGTATAAAATGAATACTTGCTATACCTTAAATGGTGCAATACCATATAACGATGGTACTAATGCAACTTATAAAAATCAAAGTCAATATAATAGTGATGATGAATGGCATCGTGTTGGATTTGATTACGGTTCACCTTATACAGGGTTAATGTGCTTCCCTTATTTGATAAAAGGAATTAATGGGCAGAGTTACAGTGGCAATTATGATGCTACAGCTATTGAGTCTTTTATAACATCTAATAAGGATTTTATTATTTCAGACCAGTTTCAGGCAGAAAGTCAAAATACGCCAGTAGATAAACCTTTATACTTACCATATAATTATAGTCAGGGTTCAGCTCTTTCTTTAATGCATTCAATAAGTTTAACTCGACAGGAAGCTGGTAGTGAAACTAAGACAGTAAAGGTGTATGCGAATTTTAAGTCTACAAGTGGTACTTTTATTCCGTTATATAGGTTTCAGTTGAAACATCTTTTTGCTTATTATGACAGAGTGCTTGGTACAACCTTTAAATCTATTGCTCAGATTGCAACGCAGAGTCGTGCTTCGTGGTATATAAAGAATAAAGCAGAAATAAACGCAAAGGCAGGTAGTGGTGTTACTACTTATGCAATCGATATTATAGGTTATATTGATGGTCAGACCTTGAAGGTTACAGGTGATGCAGCACCATCTGGAGATCCAGGTCAGGTTGCTGTTGAACAATCTACTACAAAGAATTATTTAGTTGGTACACATGGTGCTTCAGTTTGGAGTCCTAATGCTAATAGTTCTTCAGCTTTTGTAGATTTTATAGATTCTTCCTCGTTAAATAATGGGGGCTTTGTAGTATTTAATCAGTTTGCTTCTGAGGATACTACAAACAATACTTTAACTTTGACAAGTTTAAGTCAGTGGTTAAATAAGGGCGATGATAATCGTAAGGCTTTTAGAGACCTTTTAAATATACTATGGTTAGATGGGTATTTTGTAGCATTTCGTGTGCAAGATACACCAGGTGCTCCATCATCCACTAAGATGGGTTGGGTATGGTATGTCGGTATGGATTCTACTGAGTCTTTATATACAACTACTTGTAATGTTGAAGATGCAGTTCAGGCTGGCTCAGGTGGTTTTAGAAAGATACCGAGGGATAGTTATAAAAATATTGAAGGCTTATTTATCATAAAAGATGATAGAGAGGGCGATGGAGCCCAGTTATTACCTTCTGCGGGTACATCATATCAGCCAGAGGTTACTGGAGATGGTTTAAAAACATTAGGTGGTACTGCACTCGATGTTCAGCAGAATAGATTTGCAGCTCAGATTACAGAGTGGATGGTAAGAAATGGTCTGCTTGAAGGCAATCTAAATAATCTTCTTCCAGATAAAGAAAACCTTAAAATGAAAGACCTATATTCACTTAATAACTGGATTGATGCAACCGAGAAAGAGTCTATGATATTAAGGGTATTACGAATAGTTGTACAAGTAGTCGGTATTATCGTATTTATTTGGTCAATTCTACTTTATATGGCTTATTGGTTTGATAGAATGAATAATTTTGTACCAATACCTATACTTCCAATACTAACTTTTGGTAAGTTGGTAGTATCTGACACGGAAGAGTCCTGTACTTTCGATGATAAGACGAAAGGAAGAGTGCATACTGTAAATCATAAAGCAATACTAAAGGTGTGTATAATTTCTGCTATTGTGAGTGCATCCATAATGACTGGGTTGTTTTATAAATTTATTTGGTGGGTTGCCTTTAAGATAAAAGGCTTTTTCAGCTAAACTTTGACAAACTTTGAAAAACTTTAATTAGAAGGTGTTAATATGGTTATTGATTTATTGAAACTTGCAAAAACTTTCCCTAAGATTAGGGTACAATTAATAGGTGTGCTTCGTTCCATTATTGATGTTCCGAATGCATACGAGGGAATAATTAAAGATACAGAGCGAGACCAGTTCGTCTCGCTTGAAGTATTCGCTGTTAGAGTTAAGGACTTTGATGGCAAACAGGTTAATCTCTCGCAATTCGGTATCTCATCTCCAGGAAATATCCATGAGGTGGTTGGAACAAGCATACCTGTTTTGGTTAATAAAGATAGTTTTCTTAATTATAAAGATTATCCTTTTGTTCAGATAGTCGGAAAGATATATTCAGGTAGTCAGTATGCTGTTGTACAGTATGAGAAGAACTCTCTTGGTGGTTGGTCTATTGTAGGCTTGCCTGTGGAGATGGCTAGTGAAACCGAGTTTGTTGACGGTTCACCTTTGAGAAAGGCTTTTAAGCGAAGTACTTTGTCTGGCTGTGTTGAGCATACAATGTCTGATGAAGAGTTGAAGAACTTAGGTCTGTTGGTTGAGAATAATGTTGCTGAACGCTATATTGGCAATATTATGACTTATAATACGCAGCAGGTAAATAATGATATACTTATTGAAAACAGAACTACTGTAGCTCCACCTTTAGAGGGTATTGACGACTTTAAGAAGGTATTACATGATGCTATGACACGAAGGCTAGACTTCATAGAAACGGCAGTATCTTCTTTTAGACGGAGTGCAGACTTCTATTTCCAGAAATTACTTGTAAATGTAGCAAACTCACAAGAGCTTAGACCTATCTTTGAGCAAACAGTAATGACCTTATATCAGCCATCTGAAAACGAAATGTCCGATGGTTCAGGTAAGACCATTGCAAGTTATATTACGAGTAACTTCAAACTGTTTAAGCAGGAGTGTATTGACAAAGAACAATACGACGCTTTAGGTACAGAAACTGGCAATGTTCTTTCAGCTTGTTTCTCATCTAAAACAAAGCGTGCAGCTTTCTATTCAGTCTTTATTGCGATAATATTAGATTATGATACTGATAAGTTTTATAATCTTGCATATACTACTGCTTGCATCAGCAGTAATCTTATTGAAATACTTAATGAGAACCCGTACTTATTGAAGTTCTATGGTCTTACTGTTGACCAGTGTAGGACAATAGCAGGTCTAATCGGTATTGAGGAAGATAAGACTTGGGTATCGCTCGCACTTATCGATTCAAGTTTCTCTGACAGTGATGGTAGTACATTTATTCTTACTACTCAGTGTGATTTTAGTCATTATAAGGATAAGACATTTTCACAGTATATACTCGATATGAACTTTAAGTATTTTAATTATAACGGTTATAAGCCTGTTATCTTCTCTGAGAGTGTTACAGAAGCAGACAGAGCGTTTAAACAGTATATAGATTGTGGTTTTGGTGTATATAGTCCTACTGATAAGAGCTATGTAGCTCGTACAATAACAGCGGGAAAAGAGTTAAAGATATACGAGATTATGCGAGCCTTTGGCAATCATACAACAGGTATTGCTGAAGATGTTATAGATATGTATATAAAGCAGTTTGAAGAGGAGAATAACATTATTCTTGAACCTGAGCAGGTGCAGGCTTGTCATACTTTGTTATCAAGTCATGCAGCAGGTTTGACAGGTTGTGCAGGAAGCGGAAAGACTACAACTTTACGAGCTGTAATATACATTTTACAGAAGGTACAATCAAAACCTATTATCTTAGGTGCTTCTACAGGAAAAGCAGCACAGCGTATGCGTGAGGTATTAGGTATGCCAGCAAGGACAATACATAGTATATTCCATGTAGGTGCTGATTATTCAAGTGGATTAGAGGAGAAGTTAAGTGGAGTTTTCATATTTGATGAGTGCAGTATGGTAACTGTACCTTTAATGTATGTAATTCTTACACATGTAGATGCCGATAGTAGTGTCTATTTCGTTGGCGATGTACAGCAGTTACCACCAATTGGTGCTTGTAGCGGTTTACCTTTTAGGGATTCTTTGTTATCAATACCTGTGCAGATACTTGGTGTATCTAAGCGTACAAGAGAAGGCTCTATACTTACGCAAAATGCTTGTACTATTATTGAACACAGTGAACCGAATGACTTTCAAGAACTTAAGTCTTGTAGAGATAACCTGTTAGTCAAGGCAAAAGGCGATGGTGTTTACGATTGTGTCGATGCAATAACACGGTATTTAATTGGTAAGCCTGAACCCGATGATGAGTATATTCTTGATGACCATAATGTATATCCAGAGACGCATTTACAGATAAAAGTAGACAATGCTGATGATATTCAGGTTATTGCACCTACGCATAAGGCTGTAAATGAATTGAATAGTAGGTTACAACTTATACTTAATCCAAATGTCGATATGAACCATCGTTGGTTTGTTGGCAGAGATGAGAACCAGAGAATGTTCCAGTCTGGTGATAGAGTAATGCATATAAAAGAAAACCTGTATAAGGTTGCTCATTACGATATGATTGATGAACATACTTTTGTTGCAGATGGTCAATTAAGTATATTCAATGGTGATGTGGGAGAGTTAGTTGGTTTAATATCGGCTAAGAGTGCAAATATCAACATTGATGCTTTGTTAGAGCAGTATAAAGATGACAGCAATTCATTCAGGCGAGACACCGTGGTTCGTAACTCACAGAGAGCCTGTTTCCTTGTGGTAAAATACTATGATTACTTAAATGATAAGAACTTCTATGTACTTTATCATTGCTCAACACACGGCGGAGGTATTTTAGTCGGTGGTGATTTGAACTATCTTGCACTTAGCTTTGCGACAACAGTACACAAGTCTCAGGGTAGTCAGTATAAGGTTGTTATATTTGCCATTGATAATGCCTATGGCGGTGTAGCGAGTAATTTCCTCACACGAAATATGATATATACGGGGCTGACGAGGGCGTGTGAATTTTGTATCTTATTAGGCGATGTATCAGACCCGAATGCTTATTCAAAGTGTGCAGTATCACAAGCACGCCTTAAATCTGCAACTCGTTATGTTAATACAACATATTCTTTATTAAGAGGAGCTAGTTGATATGGCAGGTTATATGTCAAGAACTCAAATATTTGAGGAGTATGATAAAGACGTCAAATTGATGACTGAATCATACGAAATAATCAAAGAAGGCTTTGCACCCGAAAGTTTAGATATGCTTTGTGCCTTTCGTAATATCAATTTGGATGCTAATCCAGAGTCGAAGATACTGCGAGATGAACTTGAAAGACTAAACTTTGGGTTCTCAAGTATGGTTGATACAACTGGATTACATCCTGCATTGATAACAAAATCTGGTAGATATTTACAAGAAGGTCGATTTATTATACCGATAGAGGACTTTGCAGGTAATCTCTTGACTTTAGTAGGGTATTTTCCAGACCAGCGTAAGTACATTACAACTAATGTACCGTTCTACTCAAAGAAAACAATGCTTTATAACTTTAAAAAGGCTTATGAGTTATCAAAGAGTGAGTATAGTGGTCTTGTGTATGTGGTTGAAGGTTACTTCGATTGTATAGCATTACAAAGTTTAGGTTTACCAGCTGTCGCAACACTAGGTAGTAATGTGTCGATGTATAAAAAGACCTTGCTTGAGTTATTCAAGAAGGTTATAGCGATACCAGATGGTGATGCTATTGGTTATCGAGCATTGAATAGGTTTAGTCCACAAGGTTGGCAGGTTCCGAGTTCTGCAACAATGATAAAGTTTATTGGTGGAGAATGGGATAACTTGAGACCAGGTGGTAAAGTAAAGATAAAAGATATGTGGGATTTCGTTAATTATTGCAGTCCTGATGATGTTCGTGATTGTTTATTACAGTTTGCGGACTCTCGTGAAGAGATTGAAGTTTTAGACTTAACAGCTTAAATAGGAGGAGATTAAGATGAGTTATTTAGAGGGTTTGAAGGTACCAGAAACCAGTAAGGAACGCAAGGAGTTAGCATACGATAAAGTTTACGGGTATTTCAAGAAATTTGATAGAGTACCGTATGTTAAAAGCATTCAGACCATTAAAATACCTGAGAGTGTGCTTAAAGAGGCAGGAAGAAATATAACTCCTGTCCGTATGACAAACTCTTTAGAGTTTAATGACTGGTGCTTATTCTATGATGCTATCTTCCGTAGTGGTAGAGTTCCCGATAAAGCAGACTTCAAAGTTGATTTATTCAAGGATGATGTTACTACAGAGGCTTCAGATTGTTTTGAGTACAATAAGGGTGCTGTTTTAAGAGCCTTAATCAATACAGGGATGGCTGTAATTGCTAAGTCTTCACCTATAAAGCGTACAAGAACTTCAGATGATGCTGGAGAAAATAAGCCTAAAAGGAGTAAGAAGAAGGCTGAGGTTGAAACACCTCAGAACTTTGACGAAGAAGGCTGGAGCATTATCTTGAATAACAATAGCAAGAAAAAGAAGGGTAAGGATGAGTGGTCAGTCGATGAGTGATTTACGGTGTTTGCTAATGCACGAATATTACGCTGATTTGTTTATACATGCAGGCAAATGTTGGGATATACGCTCAACACCCACAAATATTCGTGAAAAGGTTGGTATTCTTGCTACAAAGCAGATGATGCATCGAAAGGATAATATACTGTATTGTACAGCAGACCTTGTTGATTGCTTTCCGTTGACAAGAGAGTTATTCGATGCAAATAGAAGAAAACATCTGTTATGCGTAAGTTACGATGAGTTACCACCAAACTATCGTTATGTATGGGTATTCAATAACATAAGACCTGTTGGTGAGGTTGTGAAAAAGAAACCAGGTAGTAGAGTTTGGTGTACAGTTGATGTGAGTCATTTACAGGGTATCTAGTTCGGAGGTTAAGTGCAAATGGGATTACTTGAAGAAATGGCTAAAAATATATCGGATAAAGTAGTAATTCCTTGCACAGGCAAGATGTTTTACTCAGCAGTTGCTAATTCTTCCGATGCTTTGACAGTACCTTTAAATAAAGGGTATTATGAAACCGATTCGCTACAATCAATGCTTACTTTCAAAGAGTCAATAGATAAGAATACAGTTGTATTTGTTGGTAAGGTTGATAAAGTAGTTAAGCATGATGGTTCGTATGTATATCGTCAAAGATTGTTTATTCATAGCCTTGTGGATTTACTTCAGTATATGGCATCCAGTGGTGTTCATCTTGAAATTCCATCTGATTTCCGTATACCGATAAATAGTATGATGAATAACCTTGAAGATTGTCGATTTCTTGAAAGAATTGCTCGTCTTTATCGGCAGTCAATCGACTCTTACTTGAAGAAGGTTGTACTAATACAGTTATATTACCTTGCAGAAGATATAAAAGTTTCTCATAACTTGTATAACTATTACAATAAATGCTTAAAGCGTAGACAGTTAAAGGGAATACTTGATTATGCACCTTATCTTTGTACTGAGTATAGTATAGACAAGCATACTTCTTCGGTGTATATCTTTGAGAGTAAAGTAGGACAGGATATGTTTATAACAGATGCCTTAGAGTTTGGGTATCGTGTTGGTCGAATAAAAGAAAAATTTGAGAAGATGAAAGGGGGCTGGAAACTGTGAGAATTAGAACTGAGCAGGAAGTCTCACAGATTGATGCTTCCCTAGAATTGATTAGTGAAGATGTCTGGGACTTCTTTGATGTAAAAGATGATGATGAGAATGCTAAATATTTCAACGATATACAAGCACAGCAAATGAAATCGCTTGGTAGTTCAGTATCATTAGGTGTATTTGTATTAAGTATTATCGGTGTTATATTTATATGCCTTGTAGTGTTCATCGGTATTGGAATGATAATGGCAAGTCGTGATAATTCTGACTATGAGCGTGTGAAAAATATCTCGGCAGGTGTAACTGACCAAGTTGAGTCCACGCTTGTTGGCAACGATATTTCAAAAGATGATATGTTAAGCGTTTCAATGGTATTGCAGGATTATTTTGTTGCTTGTCAGAATATAGTCGATAATGCTGATACGGTAAAAAGATTGTGTAATGGTAATTCAAGCGTTTATTCTTTTGCTGATGAAAGTTTCAATGGTAGTCAGAGTATGTTTGATGAGAGTGATTGCTTCTATCGTGTACTTCAGTTCCAGCTTTCTTCAGTACAGGATATGATAATAAGTCAGGCTGTTTACTCTGATACTAATGATTCGTCAGAAATTATTTGTTCTGTTCGTCTTAAATGGGTATCAGGTGATGATTTAGTAAGTTGGGTACTTGCAAACCAAGTAAATGTAAATAAGTTTGCTACTAAAAATGGTGTGTCACGTGCCTTAGCAATGCGGTATTTACTGATAAATGCCGATAATAAGAGTTCATTCTCTACTTCACAGGATTATGTAACATTTACTGTAAAGAAAATTGGGGATGAATATTACTTAGACGACGCAAAATTCAAGCAGAAATGCGTCGATTCATGTGAGAAATATATTAAGCAGGCTCTGTTGCTTATGGGCTAAATAGAGTTTACGTTGATTATAGAGCGTATATAGTTGTTGTTCAGATTTTTTCTGTAATAACTGTAAAAACTGTCATATTGTATAAAAACTGTCAGTAGAACGCTCAAGTCAAATATATTTAGTGTTTCCGAAAGGGAAATTTTTAGTCGGCTTGGTCGGGTGCTTTCCCACCCACGCTATTGTTGGCTAAGAATGGGTAGAAATACCCCAACAATACTTTATTTCACTTTATTATACTTTATTTTACTTTAATGGAGGTAAAACACTATGAGTTTTTTAGCAGTAAAACCCAAACAGTTGTCACAGGAAGCTCTTGAGAAGCTTCAGAATCAGGCAAGTCAGCAGGAAGCGGGTGGTGGTACATCCCCTCGTAAGTCTTTCGACCCCGATAATTACCCTGTGTTTGATTACGAGGCTGACGATAAGTTCCTAATCTATGTTCCTAATCATCGAGTAATCGACAAGAACGGTAATGAGGTTCTTCGTATGGAAAGATACGGTGCTCATCCTGTTAAGGTCGGCAGAATTTTCGATAATATCCGTTGTACTCACGATATGGTAAGTGAGGAGCTTGGTCTGGATGGCACTTGTCCTCTTTGCGAGAAGCTCAATAAGACTTGGGAGCTGTTCAAGTTACAGCGTTCTGACATCGCTAAGTCAAAGGGTATTATTGAGGAGGCAATGGATCCTGCTCAGTTCAAAGAGGCAATGAAGGATGATTCAAAGACACTCCTTCAGAACAGAGCCATCAGAGAGCGTGAGATGTGGGTTACATTCCCTATCGTTGTTATCGAGTGTGAAACCAATGCCGATGGTAAGCGTACAACAAAGCCTAAGTTGGTAAACGGACAGCTTGTTGGCAAGACCTATTGGTATCAGGTTAGGGAAAAGACCTACGAGGAGAAGTGGGGCAAGGGACTTTCAAGTGCAATCGATGCAGATGGTAACGAGCTGACAACACCCGCTGGTTCATGGTTCGTTCTTGACTTCTCAGTTGCAGCTAACACTGATGAAAAGTTAAAGAAGATGACAGCAGCACGTAATATGTCCGTTGTATACAGGGCTATGCAGGCTGATACATACAAGCAGTGGGAAAAGGTGTTTGATAAGGAAACTGAGTCTTGGACTCCTGCTAAGTGTACTGAAACTGTTGTTCAGGCAGTTTACAGAACAATGGATGAGATGCAGGCAGCAGCTAACGAGATTATCGCTGAGACCGAGGCTGAAATTCAGAAGTTCCAGATTGCAAGCGGTGCTACTCCGTCACTTATTGGTCAGAATTCAACTCCTGCTATTGATGCAGATGCAGCTCTTAAGGAATTCGGTGGAGGCGTTGATGTAGACACCTGATGTCATGCAGAAACAAAGAAAAAATCCAAGTAAATAACTTGGTATTAGTCGGCAGGTCTTAGTACCTGCCGATTTTGTTATAAGATATTTGCTAAAATTTGAAGTCAGCGAAAATAACCTCAGACCTCGATTTTTAGGGGGTTTGAGACTGGTTAAAAGTACCTAATAATGTAACTATTTTCTGCCAAGTTCAGAAAAAATTTCAAGATAGATTGTGAGAACGATTGCTCGTTCAGATAGAAGGAGTGAAAATTCGATGGAAGTGTATACTTATTGGCGATGTCCTTATTGCAAGGGCATAGTACACGGGAAGGAGCGTTCTTGTCCGAATTGTGGTAGTGCTATCCCGAACAATGTTAAATATATGATGCCAGACAATCCAGAGGTTATGCGAGCTATAAAGAATGGTGAAATTCTTATGCGTGATGAGGCACATACCTTAAGAACAGAAGAAGGTTATGTGGCTGAGATTGTTGACAAGGAAGATGAGAATGAAGACCCGAATTGGCTTTGTGAGTTCTGTGGTTATCAAAATCCTTCAGACGCTACTTCCTGTAAAGGATGTGGTGCACCACGTGGGGATAAGACCTATTTCGATGCAAAGTCTGAGGAAGAAGAAAAAAGAGATAGGCATAAACGAACCTATGGTAAGTTCGATGCTACTCCGATGAAAGAAAATAAGGATGATGATTATGAAAAATATCAGGAGTATGTTGAAGAGGAAGAAAAACAGCGTGATGCTAAGGAAAGACTAGCTGAGTATAAACTCAGAACTAGACGAAATGAGAGACAGAATGAACAAAATGAAGAGCTAGAAAAAACAATAAGACATGGTTTTCTTATTTGTATTGGGGTATTACTTTTTATAGCCATTATGATATGGCTCTATACTCCAGTTACAAGACAAGCCTTTGTTGAGTCTTTCCGTTGGACAAGAAGTATCTCTGTTGATGAATATAAGAAGTGCCGAGAAAGTGATTGGTCTTTACCATCTGGTGCTACTTTAGTTAGTACAGCTGAAGAGGTGCATCATTATGAACAAGTTTTTGACCATTATGAAACTAAGACGAAACAAGTACCATATCAGGTATTAGACGGATATGATACATCATTTCGAGATTTAGGTAATGGTCGAAGTGAAGTTATAAAGACGCCGAGATATAGAACAGAGTATAAGACTGAAACATATCAAGAGGCTGTATATCGACAAGAGCCTGTGTATAGAACAAAGTATTATTATGATATAGGGCGGTGGAAGAAGATTGATAGCCTTGATACTAGGGGGAATGGGCAGGAACCTTATTGGGCAGAAACCAGTTTACCTACATCTGTATCTAGTCCATCTTTTGGAGATAAAAGACAAGGTGTAAGGTCTGAGAATTATTATGTTACACTTAAGCCTGAAGAAGGTGAGGTCTATGAAACAACTTTCAGCTATGATAAGTGGAAAAATATGAAAGTTGGTGATTATATTGAGTATCAGTCGTACAGATTTAGTAAGAAACCAATAGAATAACAAGGAGGTATTGTTATGGATAACTATAATGAGATTATGAATTATTCAAGTCAACTTGAGGTTTTAAAGAAGTTCCTTGAAGAAGATGTTAATGCTGGCTCAGCCACAAGACATATGAAAGAAATTGAGGTAGCAGCACAGCAGTTGGGTGTTTTTTCAAGTTTTCTTAAACTAATAGCGTCTGACGAAAATGCAATGGCACAGTTATTTGTATGCCAGTTGCTTCAGGAGGGTAGTTTATGTTTTGGAGAAAAGGAAGAGAATTAAAGGAGAGTTTTCAATCTTGGTCTAAACAGTTCTCAACACAGGATATTTTTATATTAGTTTTTATAATGTTGATGGTATCCGTGCGTATTATTTATCGGACACAGGCTATTGGCTGTAAGATTGGTGAACTTGGTGATGAGCTTTTTCTTTGGTATAGATTTAAGTACTTTTATATTGAACTATACAGTGGTAGGTTGCCGATATATTATAATTACACATTCTATGGCTTGGGATTCGGCTCATCTTTCTTTTATGGGCATTACATTTTCTATTTATTATTGCCAGCTTATTGGCTCGGTGGTGTAAATGGCTTTTTCTTCAGTTATTATTTTCTTATACTTGTATGTGCTTATTTCTTTTCAAGAGCACTCATGAGACGGTGTGGTGTAAAACATGATAGGTTTATAGCGTTTCTGTTTATTACCAGTAGCTATTTTACAACAACATATTTCACAAATACGATGATTTCTTGCTTGTTAGCGATGGTATGTTCTTTTCTGTTTCTTGCATATTGTATAGATTTTTTCAGAGATGGTAAGAATGGGCTTAAGGCTACTTGTGTTTTCTTTATTATCGTGGGACAACATACAATAACTTCAGTTATTGCACTCGCTTGTTGTATTGTAGTTTTCGCTTATTACTATCGTAGTTATCGTATAAGAAGCTATTTGTGGTTTCTTGTTGCTAATGGTATTAGTGTTGCGTATTTTGTGCTAAATTTGTTATATCATTATGAGTCAGATTTCCTTGTAAAGGATATAAACGAGCAATTTGCAAGCTTAGACTACTATTTATCAAATAATATCGATTCATTTTTGAGATTTTCTGCACCCGAAAGTGTGGTTGCTCCGATGGGAATAGGAGCGTACTTTACAATAACCTTGTTTATATTCTTGACAGGCTGGAGTTTGTATAGAATAATCACAGGTGAAACAAAGTTTAAAGAGCGTCTGATACTTTATATCTGTATTGTGTTAATGGGAATAAGTAACTTCTATGTGTTCCTGTATCTTGAAGAGCATACTGTTGTTTTCTTCGGTCAGTTTCCTTACAGATACCTACTATTCGTTTATTTATATGTCTTTATATTCGCTACAAAAGGACACGATTACTATAAATGGGTATATCCTGTCTTAATAGTTATATCAGTTGTTAGTACATTGATATTCTCACACGGTATTAATGGCAAACCAGACGAGTATGTTGATTCATATAGGTATATCGGTAATGGTGAGTATCTTACATCTAAGTGTATAAACTTTGAGGAAAGTTCTAAATTTTACAATGAACATATAGGGTATGTTACTAATCAGAATGGAGAAAAGTTCGACTTAAATACTGGCGTCATGAAGTCAGAAGGTTTAAGTGACTTCGATATGTATAAAGAATGGGAGGATAATGATATTCCTTTCAAGACAACTGGTATTATGAGTGTTGAGGGTACTTTTAAGAAGGGTGATACTTTAATTTTCCCTAAAATATACTACAAAGGTTTCACATCAGATTACGGTGAAGTTACTGTTACAGACTATCAGTTATGTCAGTTGACTGTTGCCGAGGATACTAATGTTGTAAATTTATATTATACTCATCCAAAGTGGCTCTGGATTGTTTGTTGGGTTTCTAATATATGGTTTATTTTACTTTTTGTTGGTATAATATTCAGGTTGAAATATATAGAGTTGCTCGAAAGCCTTAATGGTATTTCAAAAGAGAAAACTTGGAGTCAGATAAAAGTGTCATATTTATGAAAACTGTCAGTTCTTATCAAATATGAAATATATTACTTGTAACGGAAATAAATTTGAAACAAAAAATTTAGAAAGAAGGGAGAGATACTCTAATGGCAGACCGTTATGCCCGCTTAAAATGGTGGGAGATATGGAATTTTATGTCAATAGAACACGCTCGTATCGAGTTTGATGAACAAAATGTCATCAATATCAAGGGATACAACGATAGTGGTAAGTCAGCGTGTTTGCAGGCATTGAGAGTTTGCTTTACCAACTCTGATACTAACAGTCAGGTCAAGTTCATTCAGGACGGCAAGGATTATTTCCGAATTGCAGCGTACTTTGACGATGATGTTATGATTATCAGAGATAAGTACCGCAACGGACAGTCTTTGTATGAAGTATATCAGAGTGATAACTTACTCTTTACAACAAAGACTGAAAAAGGTTTGCTTACAAAGGTAACAAAAGTACCAGAGGAGATTGAAAAATATCTTGGGTTGATTATCTTTGATGGCAAGTCGCTGAATATCCGTAGCTGTTTTGAAAAGCAGTTAGGTGTTCAGACTACAGGTAGCGAGAATTATCAGATGTTCAATCAGGTATTGAAGTCAGAAGAAATTGCATTGGCTTCAGCTCTCTTGAATACCGATAAAAACAGACAGGCTCAGGTCGCAACTAGCCTTGAGAATGAGCTTCGTGCAAATCGTGACTTGTTAAGTACACTTCATACGATTGACGATGCTACTTTACAGGCTCTGAAAGACCATGATGCTCTTTTGGAAGAGGTTTCAGCAAAGAGTGATGTACTTGAGGATATTATCAGTGACAGTAATGAGGCTGATGGTATAAAGGTAAATGAACCTCTTGCTACTATAGACATTGCACAGTTAAATGCAGTTGCTGATGTCAAGAGTAAATGTGATGACTACGATAATTTGGTTATCATACCTGAGTTACCTACAATCAATGATGATGCTCTTACTTTACTCGATGCAATACAGGGCTTCACTGAGGAAATAAACGGTATTCAGACAGTAAGTTTACCCGAAATTGCTGATGTTGAACAGTTAAAACTGCTTGATAATGTGGCTATCCTATGTAATTCGGTTAAAGCTGTTGAGGATACTATTGAAAATGCAAATAAGGAAATAGAAAATGCTCGCAAGGAGCAGGAAGAAATCTCTGCTCAGCTTGAACAAACGGGTATTAAGTTAGTTAAATGTCCGAATTGTGGTGAGTATTTCTCTCCTGAGAATGCGGAACAACATATGCGGGAGGTGGCTAGTTAATGAGAGTTTCTGGTAATCCCATTCTAATCGTTGGGGATTTACATTATTCAGCCGTTTACAAAGGTCAGCATATCGATTATTTTGACCAGTGTTGTAAAGTGCTGAACAAGATTTCTGAAGAGCTTGCAGCTCATAAGCCATCTGCTTTAGTTCTTCTCGGAGATATTGTAGGAATGAGTGAAAACAATATCAAAGACCATCAGGCACTTCATATTCTTATGAAGGTTTTGCATGATTGGAACGATATTTGTCCTGTATTCTCATTAGTCGGCAACCATGATATATCAGGTCATCCCGACTTCCTAATCTTACATGATATTGGCTTAATCAAGACTGCAACTGACATTGATGGCTATATAGATTATGCTAAGGATGAGTCAAGTGAACCTTGTGTAAGGTTACATTTCCTCGATTACGGTTGTGCAAGACACGAGATACACTTACTTGAAGGTAAGAGTAATATTGTTCTCGGTCATGATAACTATCAGATTGAGGGTGTTACAACTTGGTATCCGTACTGTGCAGGCTATGAGATTGCAAGTTGCTCAAACCTTGAGGGTATCGATGGTATTATTGCAGGACATATTCATGTTCCGTCAGATGGTTTTGTGAGTACGAGAATGCTCTCAGGTAAAGAAGTCTGGTTAATATACCCAGGTTGTCCTACAAGACCTGTTAGGAGACCTACATACGAAAAGTGTATGATGGTTGCAATAGGGCAGTTGCCTACAGGTTCGGCTTCGGTGGATATAATACCGTGGGTATTAGAGCCGAGTGATACAATTTACGTTAAAGAAGACGCTCTGATTACAGTAGACGCAAGCGAGGCTATATTAGAAAAAGAACGAAAGCAGGCGTTGACAGCTGTACTCGATGATTTGCTTAAATATCATATAGCAACGGGCGACCCTATATCGCAGGTGGACAAAATAACTGATGCGTCTGAGGGTGCTAAGAAGATTGCTAAAGAGTATCTACAGAGAGCCTTTAATCAGGGTGGATAAGGTCTGAGAGGAGGTTAAGATGAGATGCTAAGCACAGGTGAAACGGCAAAACGCATAGGTATTTCGATAAACACAGTTAAGAGTTGGGTGGATAAGGGTTTTATCAAGTACACTCAGAAAACTCCTACTGGTCGAATGCTTTTCGATGAGGATTATGTGACAGAATTTGTCGGTAATTTAACAAATAAAACTAATCAAGAAGAAGGAGATAAACAATGAGTACACTAGTTGAAAGAATTGAGGCTCTTAATAAGAAGGTACAGACTTTAAATGCTGAGAACCAGAAGAACCTTGGTAGGAAAGAGCAGCTGTTAAGCCAGAGGGATCAGGCGATAGCGATGTATAAGACTACTTATGGAGTCGAACTTACACCTGAGACAGTACAGGCTGAGCTGGACAGAGTTTCCGCAGTAAAAGAGGCAGAGTATGCTAAACTTAATCAGGCACTTGACCTTATCGCTGAGAACAAATACGATGAGGCATCTAAGCTGATGGTCGATATCGATTATAATAAGGGTACGGAAGAAAAGGTTGAGGTTAAACAGGAGCCAGTTGCACCTGCAGCACCTGCAGCACCTATTCAGCCTGCTATAAAGCCTGCTGTACAGGAAGAAGTTGCACCGTTAGCACCTAAAGTAGAGGCTCCGAAGGTTGCTATTCCGAGTGCTTTTGCTCAGAGTGCGTTTGCAGTACCTAAGCAGCCTGCACAGACACAGGCTAAGCCGAAGGTACAGGTTCAGGTTGATGACGATGATATGCCTATACCTGCAGCACCTAATCCCGATGCACTTGCAAACGCACCACAGAATAATGGTACTTCAGCTAAGGTAGTTATTGAGTCTTTCAATGATATGCTTGAAGGCACGAAGTTCCAGTCTTAATATATGGAGGTTAGTTAAATGGCTAGATTAGTTTGTCAGGAATTTACTAAGTTTCTGTCTATCCTTTCGGATGTCGGAATGGTAGTACAGGATTCAGCAGTCCCCGCAGATAAGCAGAACATTATTATCCGTAGGCTTGGTGAAAGAGTTGAGGTTATTGGTTGTTCACCGACAATCAACAGTAAGGTTGTATGTCCTTCCGATGTACTTTACTGTGACGATGAAGGCTCAGAAGATTTCTTACTTCAGCTTAAGGCTCGTGATTTCATTACTGCTCTTTCGTCATACAAGTCTTTGCAGACAACTCTTGTTACTCAGTTAACACTTGAGCTGAATGCAAAGAACAGGATAGTATGTACAGTCTTTGAACAGGATAAGGAAGTTGGTGACAACAACCTTGATACCAGTCTTGGTGACACAGCAAAGAAGTCTGTTTGGTATTTCGATAATGTACCGTTGCAGGCAAGCGTTACAAGGAGTCTTGAGCAGGAGTTCCCCGAAGAAACAATTACTGTTATGGGCGAGAACTTCATGAAGTATATAAACGAGGCTATACCGTTACTTACGGGCATGCCAGTTGGCACTTACAGTAAGATATATTTTGCAGAGGATTGGGTATATCTGATGCATCAGGCGTTTATATCTTACATTCATAACGAGTTAGATAAGACAGTTTTCAGCGGTATTGCAATCGAACTTAAATCTGCACAGTATCTTGCTAAGATATTAAAGTCAGGTTTCGGGTTACAGATGGAAGTTGGTAGAAGGAACAACTACTTGTTCTTGAGAGCCTGTGACTATGAGGTTTCTCTTACTTGTAGTACTTCACTTCCCGACTATAAGATGTATCTTTCTGTACTTGAGAGCAGGGAAAACGGTTTCGAGGCTAACAGACTTTATCTTCGTGATGTCTTAAAGCGTCTTAACATCACTGACGAAATTGTAAAGGTTTCGTTCAACAGGGATGACAGTACACTTACTTTAAGTAATACAAAGTGTACTCAGCTTATCAACCTGTCATGTATTACAGGTTTTGATAATTACCCGACTTTCAATTTCCAGATGAAGGCAGACCTGCTTAATAAGGCTATACTTTACGATACAGCTGATGATGGAACCACGAGAGAGTTCGTAAGATTTTATCTTAACGAATTTAAGCAGAACCATATTATCGTGCTTACGGATGAGATGGGCTTATGGAGTTCTGTAATCCGTATCAAGATGGATAGAGTTATGCAATAGGAGGTATAATATGAAACAGACATTTATGCAGGGAATGGTAACTGGTATTCAGATGCAGGCAGACTACTGTGCAACACATGATTGTGATACTGAGTGTGAGGTAAAGAGGCTTGCAGGCGAGGAGTCTTGTGCTGATTACATTCTCAAGCATGCTAATGCAGCAGCATCTATCTTTTATAGTGCAGCAAACAAGGGTCATTCGTACTACGAGGAGTTTAAGCTTCGTTTTCCCGAAAGTGAGGAGAGCCTTGAAGATGTTTCTTCGACCTGTTGCTGTGCTACAATGTTCGGCAGAGCCTGTCCTTATGAGGATTCAGACGATGTTACCGATGAACAGTGCCAGAAATGTTGGCAGGAGAAGTATGCTGAGTCTGAAGATGATACTTCAGATGAAGTTAATTTCTAATCTTAGGAGGCTAATTTTATGACTGACTTTTCACAGCGTATAGCACAGCTCGATGCTGAACATAGCCAGATTCAGACTATCAAAGATAAAATTGAAAAGCTGACTACTGACTATGAGAGTGCAGCAAAAACTTATTTCGATATGGTAGAGGCTTTGCAGTTGCTTGCTACTGTATCTGATGAGACAACAAGACAGATACTAGACTACATTACGGGTATCATAAATAAGACTTTGGCTGAGCTATTCCCTCACGACCAGCGAAGAATAAAATTGGAGCGTTCCATATACGCTGGTCAGCATGCTCACATCAATATCACGCTCACGGGTAGTGACGGCAAGCCACGTGATTTACAGCTTCAGTCTGGTACAGGTCTTAGACAGGTTATTTCTTTCTTGTTCACTCTTTCTCTTATTGAGGTAAGAAAGGGCAGAAGAATACTTATAGCAGACGAGTTACTTTCTGGTTTGCATAAGGAAGCAAAGAGAATAGTTATGGATATTATCAGAATATTTGCTGAAGAGGGATTCCAGTTCATCTTTGTTGAGTATGAAGTAAATGACTTAGGTCGTATTTACTTGGTAGAAAAGCCAGGTAAAGTTGCTTCAGTCACTCCGATGGATGGGGTATATCATAACGAAGTCTTTAAGTTCAATCCACCAGAAAATGTAGATATGTCAGTGTTTGTCGACGAGTCTGCGTGATTCGGTATTTCAGTTTTTAATAGGCAGGCTACCAAGTCTGCCTATTTTATTTTGAATACTGTGAAAGGTTGGGTATATGTATGGGTAAAAAGGAGTTTGATATGGAAAAAGCACAAGAAGAATATGATAAACTTCTTATGGGTTACTCTGAAAATTCTTCAGATTCTTATATTCGTAAGGTTGAGAAGGCAAGAAATAGAATATTTTTCAGAGGAGCAAAGAAAGACCATACATTTCTTGCAATATGTATCCTTATAGTTGTGTTAGGTGCTGGTGCGATTGGGTTAAAATTGTTTTTAGAAAAGGATGTGTCCAAGTCCACTGTTCCAATACCTTATGTTGAGGTTGTCGAGGAAAACGGGTATAAAGTTGAAGATTGGGTTCAGTTCTTCTTAAACGGCGAATATACAGCTTGTGATTTATATACACTAAATACTTCGACAAAATATACTATGGAAATGTTCACAAATCTCAATATGAGTTATGACCAGTATAATATCATACTGACAGCTGTTACTGATAGTCTTAAAAGTATAGAGGTTGAGGAGAGTGAAAGTAAGAAGAAAAAGTTGACAGTTGAATGTAATGTCTATGCGAGTTTAGATGAGCCGTTACTTGATGAAGTTGGTATTAAGGAGTTGGTAAATCAGTATAAGCTTGGGGAGATAGATGTAAATGCTTATACAGACGGGGTGCAGAAACTAATAAACGATAGTCTCTATTATACATTACGAGGAAATAACGAGGTAGTAGGTTCAGAAATCTTTGAATGCTATATAGAAGAAAAGAAAGATGAACTTATTGGGGTCGAAGACCTAATTAATAGGTTGCTGAATTACACAAATCTACTTCATAATGTGTCTACCTTTGAGCTAGTTGGTGAAAAGTTTGATAAGATTATCGTTGACATTTATTGAGAATTATGGTATAATTATACCGTAGGAGGTAAATAAAAATGTCAAATTTAGTAAACTGTAACTCGAGGTTAGGGACTGCCAAGAAGGTTAAACGAAATGGTGTTAAGACCTTCTTATTCATACAAAAGTTGACCGTATTTGTATTTTGTATGATGTTGGTAGTTCCGATAGGTAGTAAAGTCAGCGTAGTTAATGAGTATCAAGTCAAGGCAGACCAGTCAGTAGAAGGTAGACTGATACAAGCATTGGAAGAACTCCTTGAAGATGCCGAGCCGACTCCCACACCTATAATTGTAGATGTTCCAGTCCAAGAAGATGACTCCGACATCCAGCATGTTCTTGTAATGTCACAGGAAAAATTAACAAGACAGCTTAAGACTTTTTCAAAATATATAAAGAAGTCTTATAAGGAAGCTCAAAAAGAGCAGAAGCGGATTGAGCAAGAACAGGCAGCAGCCAAGGCAGCGGAAGAAGAGAAATATATCAATACAATTTTAGACAAGGCATCAAATGTGCCTAATGGTGAGTCTGGTTGTAAATCTCAGTTCAAGTCTTGGATGCGAGCTTCTAGCATTTCTGCAAAGAGAAGTGGTCAGTGGAAATTACTTCATAATGAGAATTGCTATGAAGACCCAGATACACATTTTATGATGTATAAATGTGAGGATGGGGAAGTAAGAATTTGTTGTGCGTTAGGCTCGTATTACACCGATTTGATTGGTACAAAGGCTAATATCATTTTTGAAGATGGTCACATGCTTAAGTGTATCTTAGCAGACCAGAAAGCAGACCAGCATACTGATAGAACAAATAGATACCATCTTTGCGATGGTAGTGTTCTTGAATTTGTAGTTGGTAGTGGCTTCAGAGGTGATGATACCTATCCCGAATGGACAATAGGCAAAATTCACTATATAGATATAGTAGGTGCTGTCAATGACGGCGAAGGTTTTAAGTGGGATTGGTAAGAAGGGAACAACGAAATGATATATTTGATTTCAGGCTTTGATAGTTCAAACTGTCAATGGTGTTCTGAAACTGAATATGATGAGAATAGGCTACCGACCTGTGATAAGGGCGATAGCCTGTTTGTTGCTGATTCGCAGTCTTTAGTAAACGAATTATTATTCTTAGGTTACAAGGCAAAACTACTGAGTCAGTACAATGGCTTTAGTAATTTCTATGAAATGTACTCTTGGTGGTTTGGAGATACAGTTGATACTATGAAAGAGGTGCTTACAACTCTGTATAATGGTATTGTAACACTTAAAAGTCCATCAGTTTTTGTTTTGAAGGTTGGAGTATTCTTTACTTGGTTCTCAACAGACACAACAACCTTGAAGGTTGCTGGTAGTTTACAATTCAGTAAGACTATGACACTACCTAATGTCGGGCAATTTGTAAAGAAGTTGCGTAGAACAATAGTAGACACAGGTTATCGTGTCGATGATATAAAATATTTATATTGGAGTGAACAGGATATTGACAAGATTTTTGATAGATATTTCACATCTTACACAATATTGAATAAAGATTATAAGGACTTGTATAATTACAAGGACGCTTATATGATGTTGACAAAAGAATATACTAAGAGCAACATTACGGCTGAAATGTTTATTAAAGCTCTTTTCAAGAATAGGCAAGGTCTTGGTTTTGTGCTTGATAAGTCAGGTAATGCTGTTTGGCGAACACCTTTGAGTACAATGAACTACTCAGAGATTAGCATTATGACAGATATAGCCGAGCCTTTGCAAGGTGTAGGTGCTGTTATAGACTGTGAAGGTGAAACAGGATGCAATACAACATTTAGAGAGTGTGGTATTGTTATGTTTAAGGAGTATAAGTCGTTTATTATTTCTTCAAAAACTATTTTGTGTCAGCCACAGTTGTCGGCAGAAACATTTACTGCGTTATTTGAACAGTTGAAAGACCTAGCAACAAAATCTTGTAAGCGGTTTCCTTTGTATATGTTTGGGGTATTAGATAAGCAGATGATTATTGGTACTATTCAGAAGTATGGTGGAGATAACGCTATAAATATATTAAAATTATTTGAGTTTATTGATGTGCGAAATCTTATGAGTACGAGATATAATTACGAAGGTTCAGTTCCCTCTCTTAACTCTGTGGCTGAAGGTATGGGCGTAACTGTGTGCAAGCCAAGCCACAATGGTCTTGCTGATGCGAAGACATTATTCAACATATTGGCAGGATATAAAAGAAAAGGTTATTCAGTTTATACAAAATTAGGGGGGATTATAAAAGATGTGTGAATGTGCTTGTTATCTCGTGGATGGTTTTCCGTTGGCAGACTGCGAGCACTGTATGAAAAACTATGAGACCAGTACTGTATGGTATATGGCGAGGGCTTATGGAAAGAGTACAGTATTAGTTGGCTATCTTGTAAAGAGTAAAGAAACTCATAAAGTATTAGGTATCCGCTCTATTACTTCGGGTTATAGAGAGGTAGAACGGATTAATATTAATACCCTAGTAGAATATACTGAGCAAGGGTATATAAAGATGAATTTATTGAATGCTGAGTTTACAAATATAGGGGCTTATGTTGGTATGCTTACGGAGGATAGTGTTTTAGATAGGTCGATATTAAAACACATAATGGATGTTTCCTTTGAGGCAGGTTGGAATTCACGAGGTTATTTTGAGTATGTATAAAATGAGGTTGTGCGAAAAAACTTCAACTGGTAGTCAGGAAGAAAAATATACAATACGAACAGTGGAAGGTATGCATGGCATATTAACACGAAAGGAAATAGGTGAGTTGATATTAAATCACACTCTAGACCAGACTTCTGTGTTAAACCAGCTTTTGCCAGAGCGTACAGTTGCAAATACTTTTGGTATAGATACTGTTCATATTTATGAAGACCTTGACGCTTGTTTGAAAAGTTTTTGCAACGTACATCCAGTTGCTGAATACAAAGGCGTAGGTATTTTAGTTCCGAAATACACACGCCTTAAAAATTTCCTCATTTCTACAAATATGGAGGTATTCTTACTCGATGATGCTGGTACAGTTGACTTTTTGTTAGATGCAGGTTGTATTTCTGACATAGCAGTTACTTATGTTGGGAAAACTGATGCTGGGATAGAATTCCATCATACTTATCGGCGTGTGTCACTCGGTAGACCAATTTTGGTTAATTATGCAATAGTCTTGAATGAGGCTACAGAATACTTTGAAGGTGTTGTTGAAAATATCGCAGGTGCAAGTGAGAGACAAATATTAGATATTGTACGGGATAAACAAGGGCACATACAGAAGGTGTTGTTGCGTACAAGTCCTCGCAATGTTGTCGAGCGATATGTCGAACATCGTAACACATTTCCTGAGTATTACCCCTCATTTATTGACATGATTTGCAAAAAGTACAATGCAAGTTAGTTAGAAAGGCTAGGGAAATATGGCAATTTACATTAAGCATGACATGAATTTGGCTTATCCGCATAATATGTTTTATGTGATTAAGCAGAAGTTCGGGTTAGATATGCCCGAATGTAACGATGACCAGCTTTTAGACTGGTACAAACGGATGCCACCTCGTGAGGCAAGAAATCTGATACACTATTATCGTGACGGTATTACGCTAGAACAGCTTAGTATTCTTGATGGTGTAACCTATCAGGCTATACAGTCACATATAGGTCGTTCGTTAAAACGCTTAGCCCATATTGCAAATGGATTAGACGCTTCTTGGCAAACAAAAGAGCGTAGAAGTCCAGATAAAAGAATTGCAGTCGAGGACTCATATGCAATAGCAGGTATTATAGATGACATATTGGTTGACAGATTTCCAAAAATGTCGGATGAGTTGCGTCATAATCTTGCTAAATTTAAGGTTAATACTGTTGGCGAGCTGTTTGAGTTTAAAAAGTTCACCATTGAGTACTTCTCAAGACCCGAATTAAAAGAGGTCATGGTGATGAAAAAGAAATTATTAAATAGTCAGTTAGGTCTTGACATTTACTGAGATTCATGGTATAATTATACTCGATGAATGAAAAGTGGTCAGGTTGCTGACTACTTTCAATCTGTGAGGTGATTAAAATGAGTAGTAATGCAGTCGAGATATTTAATGATATGCTTAAGACACCAAATATCTCAAGATACTATCGTAAGGTAACAGGGAGTCTAATCCAGACTAAGCATTCTGACTTTGAGCAGTTGGTATTTGACATCTATCCTAAGAAACTTGATGTGGACAGATTTTATGTTTGTTCGCTCGATAATAGGTCTTATGTCACAGGCTCAAAGGTATTTATGCTTAATGATACGCTAAGACAAAACTTTAAGAAGTTAATGCTTGGCTATATCCTGCCAAATGACTTTGCAATTATGTTTATTGGTGGTGAGAACTTCTCTCCAGTTATAATAACTTTGCGTTTTAATGTATCGAAAGAGGGTAAGGCACTCTTTGTTGAGTCTATCTTCTATGAGAAGGTTTTTGGTGATACCTATCCGATGGACACTGATATAGAGCAGATGGTGGCTCGTGGCTATCATATTTATACGAATATGCATACTGCGGTTACACCAGCAAATTTACCTCGGTTTGTCACGGAGATAAACTTTATTGTGTCAGGTAAAACAGAACCAAACATCAAGTCTTTGAACACAAACAGAGTTAAGGAACTTGAGTTAATATTTGGTACGCTGACAAATAAGAAGTCGGTAGTACCGAAAGAGCCGAAACCTAAGACCGAGGTGAAAGAGCCTGAGCCTGTCGAAGAAATAGACGATGATGTGCTTGATACATCAGACGAGGAGAGAGCTGACCGATGGGCAAG
>JAEEGL013666538.1_pt1 | contig 48112 bp, 44 predicted proteins | sample 9134231 | NCBI WGS metagenome assembly JAEEGL01 (sample SAMN16246548, study PRJNA631951) | gut metagenome | biome: gut microbiome; feature: rumen; material: fiber-attached | host: Bos | place: Iran: Karaj | collected 2018-10 | reverse complement strand
GCCACTTAAAGCCATTCGCTATCATATGTTTTTTTATATCTTCATATCCCCTTCTCCAATCTGAAGATGGATAATATCTTTGTAGCATTTTAGTATCAAGGTCGAAAGCTACCTGTTTTTTTACTGTTTGTGACATGGATTATTCTACTCCATAAAGGTATAATTTTAATACATCACAATTATCGCATGGGTTTTCATCATCAAAAAAATTCCATTCTGAAACATATTGTAAAAAATCACTTCCTGCAAGATTGACTGTTCCTAAATCCATACAAGCAAAATCTTTTTCACTTACTCCTTCAAAAAGAATAACATAAGGATCTTTACTTATATTATCCAATTTGCCCGCAAAGTTATCGTAATGATCCAAGGCAATACTAGTAACTTCGTTAATCATTTCTTGAGATAATTCCTTCTTTAGTTTTATTATAGTTCTATACATAAGGCAGAACTCCTTTCATAAACAATTGTTCTGATATTATTATATTGGGTAGGGTGTTGTAATATCAACTCTTAATCCCTCAGACATATTGCAATATGAGGTTTCTTATCACTACCTTCAGCCGTGGTGATGGATACCACTTCACTGTTATCCAAACGATCCAGGATTGGATGTGATACATTGATTTCAAGGTTCTTATCGGCTTTTTCTCCGTCAAACATAACGATTACCGTAGTTGCTTTATCCGATGTCACTTCCATCACTCTGCGCAGATCTTTGAGCAGTAGTGGTTTATAATCACTAGTTATGGATTTTGTACTGGTAGAGGAACGGTCTAATTTCATTCCGAGCAGTTCTTCCATGGTTATGTTGGTGACAGAACAAAATTTCAATAGAATCTCTGCATGGGGCTGACGATACCCGTTTTCGAAATCATCATAAGATTCCGATGAAAGATTCAGCAGATCAGCGGCTTCTTGAATTTGTAGTCCGGCCTTTATCCTTGCGGTTTTCATCTTTTCTCCAATTTTAAGGTATTCCGCTAATGAAGTCCTGCTTAATGCCGGATCATCATCCATAACTTCATCACATATAAGTCGCATGTCAAACTTGGGAGACAATGCCCTATAGATTTTGCAGGCATTAACATATTTGATTGCTGCATCTCTTTGGATTGCCGAATAAAGTGTTGTAGGACTTATCCCAGTTTGATTTGCTATGTTCCTGACATTGGTATTTCTTTCCTTTAGGATTCTTTCAAGATTTTTTCCGTATCCCATGGTATCTCCTTCTTTTATAACTCTTAATAATATGCTTTTTCTAATAGATCATAAAATAATCCTTCCAAAATCCCACTCTATTTTGTTTTGCTTCCCGTTCCAACATCTGAAAACGGTTCGCATACTTGGTGTTTGGGGAAATGGACATAGTTTTGGCAAGCCCATTTTTTAATAATATTTCATTTACCATAACCCCGTCAAGGTACACATAGGCAAGCGTGCGTCCATAGGAATCGGTTTGCTCCGTGTCATATTCCAACCGGACGGATTGACCGGAGAGGAGATCAGTAGTCCATTGTGCTGCCGCCTTGCCGTAGTCACTGTTTTTGGTTTCGTCCGGATGCACGCTTTCAGGGGTATCCACCCCTATCAGACGGACGGTAATGCCACCGGAGATCTCTATCGTGTCACCGTCTATCACACGGATTACCGTTACCGGTTCCGATAAGTCCGGAGGAATTGATGAAGGCAATGTTCTTAACGCCAAAAACGCTAAAAGAAAAACGAAAAGCAGTAATGGCTTTAAATCAGCGTTCCTAAATCCCTTATTCTTCATGCGTTATACCATTCCCTTGCCACCATCCAACTTTAGGTCAATCTGACCTAAAGTTGGAAATTCTGGCACTATGCTGACTTCTTTTTTTCTTTTTGGGGGAGTACACACGCAACCGGATTACCTTCTTTGTCGATCACGATGGTCTTGCCGATCCGGGTAATTACCCCCTTCTTGGTTTCAACGCCACATTGGATTGTAAATTTTTTCATTGCTTTTTTTCCTTTCCGGTGGTATGATGAAACCACCTTAAATGGTTTTAGCCACATGACAATCTTCCCGGATGTGTGTGGCTTTTTTATTTGTACTTTGGGCCAAATTGACCTAAAGCGGTTACCCGTTATCGTGTTCTTGACCTTTTGATGGTTCTGCTGATTTATCATGATTGATTAGCCGATCCCTCAAAAGCTGCTCTCCACAGATGGGGCAGTAGCAGATTTCAACGCATTGCTCCTTCATTCCGTCCGCTGTCAATATGAGCATGTTCCTCTTTAACCTGATTTCAAGCTGTTCCGCATGAATGGCTCGATTCAGCTTGCAAAAAAAGCATATCTTGTCCTGCTGAAGCTCGTTAGTCATCTGTCTTGCCTTTTGCGCATTGGTTCTGATCAAATCCCTTACATTATTCTTTTCCATAAGAAATCCTTTCTAAATTCTGAAATACTCGTGACTGGAGTGATAGGTAAAAGATCCTGTGTTATGAAAGTCGGAATATACATCTTCGACCACCCGATATTGATATTCTGGGTTATCATCCAAATACTGCCATTTTTCTATACTGATCCATATGCCACCAAGTTGTGAACATATTGTATAGAAATCAAATTTTCCACCGGAAGTATCACCTTTGAGGTATTCAAGCCCATTGAATGCGCTATATTTCACCGCCCTTGAGTTCGGGAAAAACTCACTGGATGCAAGTTCCTTGGCTTTCTCATAAAGAGCATGCTTTCCAATATAATCCCTTTTCTTTGCCATTTCTCACCCCCCGTATGCCCGAATGTACTCCCTGGCATCTACTTCGGTATCAAAATTCTCTGACCACCTTCCGTCGATCCACACCTCATAGTGATCTGTTTCATTATCCATTCCAAAAGCTTCAAAAAGCTCCCAGTCAAGTGACATTTTCTTATAGGGTTCGTCCTCGCCGTGAAATGATTTGGTATCCGTGTCAACCAAAAACATTCGGTCGGGATCCCATACATCAAAACTTGTGACGGAGATTAAGTGGTAGCCTTTTTCATGAAGCGACTTAACGATCCTTTCTTTGTAAATGCTGCGGCATTCAACCGTCACGGTGCTGCCGTTGTCTGATGCCAATACTCTTGAATATTCACCCATGTTGCGCTCCTTTCCCCCTTGGTAGGGTAGTTAGCTTTAGGTCAACTTGACCTGAAGCCAAATGCTTATGCGTAATCAATCCATTCATTGATCTTCTCAATGAAGTCCTCGGCTTCCTTACAGCCGTTCCGCACATCCTCTTCCAGATTCTCAATCAGTGATTGGATGTGAGCCGTTGTATATTCTGGGGTACATCGCTTTGCTTCCTCGGTGTAGGTATAAGCATGGCAGGCTATTTCCCTTGCCGTAAAAGCCCCCTTGCACCAGTTCTCATTGGCATACACCGCAAGGTCATAGAAAAATTCGTACATAGGCTTGCTCCTTTCTTTTGGCTTTAGGTCAACTTGACCTAAAGTTGTTTGTGATGTATAGTCTTTACCTATATATGATTATAACACTTAATTATTGTATGTCAATAATAATTGTCAAAAAAATAACAATGTTTTTCGTGGGCTAAATATTGGTTCCATTTCTGTTTGGAGAAGCAGGAGAGGGACTGGATTGTTGCGGAGCCTGCCTTCCTTGTTCGGTAAATGTCTGGAAGTCCGTAAGAAACTTGTCCAGCTTTTTGACTTCGGCAGCGTCTTTCTCATTCTGCTTTCCAAGTTCCGTTTTTTTGCGTTCCATGGCAAAATAATCCGCCTTTAGTTTTTCAATACTGAGCCGTTCGGGATCAATTCCTGACTTATTCAAGATCCTTTCCGCTTCTTGGAAGAGCGTTATTTCAGACAAACGGTTTTGCATGTATCTTTCCGGATCCACGGACTTCTGGTATGCTTCAAAATACCTCTTGTTAGACTTGTATTGATTGACATATTTTACGATCTTTCCCATCGTCACCATGTCTTCGGATAGTTTTTGCATTTCATCCTGCCGATCCTTCATTGCCTGCTCCAAGGAAGCAATTTTCCCTGCCACATCAGCCCTTGTCTTGTACCCCTGCTTTATCATTTCACCGTAAGCGGCAGACATCCTTTTAAGGTTTTCCCTGGTAGCCCAGCGTTGCAATCCGGGGCTTTCCTGAAACTTCTCCGAACTGGTGTCAATAAGGTCTGTCCTTTGCGTTTTGGAAGCTAAAATCTTGATTCGATCAGCTCTTTGTTTTGCACGGTCATCAATTCTTTTCTTGATGGATTCCCTGGAAAAATCGCTCCCAAGTCCACGCTTTCCGCTGGTCTGTTTTCCCCTTATCCACCTGCCGTTTTCTTCCTGCCCAGGACATAAATAACTGATATATTTACCATCCGATCCATCCAATTCTGCTCCCTTGATCCGATAACCCTTTGACCTCATTTGAGCAATAAAGTCATCATAATCCTTTGCGGTTTTTATGACGAGGTTTATGTCGTTCTTGAGCATTTGCTTCCAAGAGGTTCCGTTTTTCTTTTCCTGCCACTCTTTATAAGATGTGGCTATGCCTTTTTCCTCTTTTATGGTGGATAACCCGTGTTCCTCACAAAGACGGTCGGACAGTTTCCTTATGTTCTGATAGGATGCCTTGCAGTCGTTATAGCGCTTGTGTTCCAGATTATCAACTGCGCAAAAAACGATGTGATTGTGGATGTGTTCCTTGTCAACATGGGTTCCGATAACGGCTGTGTACTTACCGCACAATAACTGTTGAATGAGTTCCATCCCGATCTCATGTGCCTGCTCCGGGGTAGTCTCACCCGGCATAAAGGACTGTATCAGATGAAATGCTTTATTAGCGTCCTTGCCGGTCTTGGAATATCCACCGCTTCCCGCCTTGTTTGCCAGTTCCAGTTCCTTCAAAAAACTGTATTCCGCAGTACCCTGATTGCAATTCAAAAAGTCAACAAGGGCATATTCGTTTGTCTTGTTTTCGTTGGTTACATATTTAATTGCCTTGCCTACGGTAGCTTTGATAGAATGGATCTTTGTAACTGCCATATCTGCTCCAGCCTTTCCTTAACTTCTGCAACATCATCCTTATAGACATTCCCCGTTTCGTTCATGTTCTTGGCTATCTGATTGATGTTGTTTCCGATCCTTCCGAGTTCCGTGTTCATCTTCCTTATGTCGTCAAACTCGACGATGTAAACATCGGAGTAAAGCAGTAGCTCCCTAAAAAACTGCGATACGCTTTTGATGTTTGCTTCACGCATTTTGGCATTTAGGATAATCATTTCATCGTCGCTCAAGCGAAAATGTATTTGATTAGACCGTTCTCGATTTTCCATAAAAGCTCCTTTTCGTACTTTCGTGAATGTTGCCTTCGGGCAACGCTTATGAACATTCAGCCGTAACCGGCTACGGATCACAACACAAATCATGCGGTTTTCTGATTCCGTGAGAAAACAATGAACCGGCTATTTGTGTTGTGGTGGCATGTCGCTTCGGATCTTCATGGCGAACGACATGCCAAAAGAGAAAAACGGCTTCATGTGTTTTTCGCTTTTTATTGCAACACGCACTTTGTCTCATTTTCAGCAATTCATAAAATGAAAATGTGACGCATTTTGTGTTGCACAGCCCAAAAGCTCCATTGTGGCGTTCGGAACATTTTGGGCTGTTTGCGAAAACTGGCTATTGTCGTTTTCGCAATTTCAAGTGGTTTGGGGATATGCCCCAACAAGCACAAATCAGCAGGAAATTCCCCCCCAGGGAATTGGGCGTATTTGGGGATTTGGGTACCCAAATCCAGTGCTTGCTATCTTCTCGCACGCCACGGTTTTGGCGTGCCGTGCGCTGGGAGGCTTCGGGTGACCGTTTAGCGCACATTTCGCCGTATCCGGCGTTTCGTATTTGGGGGCAGCCAGTACGGTAAGATAAGATCGGTAGTGTCCCGGCTGCGGGCGTGCGCAGGACTGCTTCAGCAGTCCGTTTTGCGCACATTGTGCCGTTACCGGCACTGATTTTGCATTTCCACGGGCTGTGTTACATGGTCATTTTCACAATGAACCTTGCACACGGCTCCGTAAAAAACAAAAACTGTCACGGCTCCCCAACAAGGGAAGTTGTGACAGTTTAGGTTGTGTGATAAAAATGCGGTTTCATTCCGCTTCTAATTTTAGCAGATTGCCAAGGAAATGGAAAGAAAAAAATTTCTGTTTTTATGAGATTATTTTCATAATAAGAATCGAGAAATCCGGTATGGCTTCCCTTTATTCTGTATGACGGGCATGAAAGATGGCTGCATGGGAAAGGCAGGCGTAATGGATGAAAGTTCAAAATCTTTCAAATATTCGGGGTATCCCCTCGTACCGGCAGAAACAATAAGGAAAGCCATCGAAGGCTGTGAGGATGCACAGTCCTTGATAATGGGCAGGTATTCCGGATATGTATGGGTTATACTTCGGGATCTTGCCCACAAGAAATCACTTCGCATGGATCTGATGCCGATCGAGGACATCAGGCAATCCATCTGGCTTTTGTTTCTTTCCGACATTAAGAATTTTCATTTTCTTAAACCGGGCAGTAACGAAGTGGAGCAGATGTTTGATTCATTCTGCAAAAAGGCTTTGTATCATGATGCGAGGGATGTGCTGAATTGTTACAAACACGACATTGACGAGTATTCCCTTTTTCCGATGGAAGCATTGGAAGAAATTGCCGATAAGAACAACAATTTCGATTTGGAGAAAATTGAGATAAGGGCGGCAAACTGCATTGCATACCTTAACGACGAAAGTCTGGCTTTTGCACTGAATCAGTTAAGGGAAAAACATAGGACGGTTATCGTGCTGGCCTATTTCTTGGATTATACGGACATGAAAATTGCCGAATTTCTGAAAATTAAGGTTAGCTCCGTTTACCAGTACAAATATGAAGCATTGAAACTGCTAAAGGACAAATTGCTTAAAAATCACTAAAGTAGTTTCATGCAGTAGTCTTTCTATCAGCCCCAAATAACATGAATAAACAAAAATGCGTCACGAGCAGAATGGAATTATAATGACATGAAGTTTTATAATATAGGATGGAAAAGCTGATTGTTTTGCTTGTCCTATAAAGCACATAATCTTTTGGATTTTGACAGTTATCCAGATTCGTGATTGTGTGCTTTTCGGGCAAACAAGTCCGATGGTTTTTATTCCATGTTCCTTGACAACAGCATAGGTAGATCTGTGTGTCACAACAAGGGTGAGTGAGCTTACCGTTAGGTTCGCCATGATGTAACCTGTCCTTCAAATGTTTTAGTTGGATGAAACGCTATGGAATGATATTTTGGTCATTGACGCAAAGGTACGGAGCGATTGGATCTATGACGGAAATGAAGTATGGACTTCATGCCATGATGCTTTACCCGGATAATGATACTCCACCCGAAAAGGGTGTCCGTTTGGAATGTGAAATTCAAGAGAGGATTGCGCTCCTGGCAGTCCCACACGGTTTACTATTTTTTTAAGGGGTGATTATTTTTGGAAGAAAGAAAAAAGCAGGATTTTCCTGCAAGAAAGAAATTTGTGAGATATAAGGAAGGCTGCGAATTATACAGCATGGGAATGAATAAGTTCCAGCAACTCGCAAGGGATGCAAAGGCAGTCTATAAGATAGACAAACTCGTTCTTGTTAATTGCGAAATTCTCGATCGCTACCTTGAAACTTTTAGAATTGATGATTAAACGATTTTTGCAAAATTGCGGAAAAGATTTTGCACAAAAATAATTATTGACATACAGTAATTCGATAATTATAATGTAGGTTATGGACGGAGGTGATTTCAAGAGATGGCGGAAAAAAGAAAGAAAGGCAGACCAATAGAAGAAAATGCCATGAGAAAGGTCGTTACAATAAGAATGACCGAAGAAGAATATGCCAAAATCTCTGCTTACTCCCAGAAGTCCGGTAAGACCTTTACGCAAATTGCAAAAGAGGGTATGGCAAAATTATATGCAGAAGAGCCTATATCCTAAATCGGTGCAAAATCCTTTTCCGAAATTGGGAAAGGAGAAGATATGTCTGCAAGAAAGGATAACAAAGGTAGGGCATTAAGAAAAGGCGAGACTTTTCGTAAATATGATTCTATGTATGTATATAAATACACGGATCCTTTTGGAAAAAAAGCGTATGTTTATTCAAAGGATTTGGAAAAGCTCCGAGAAAAAGAAGTTCAGCTACGCAAAGATCAGCTTGATGGGCTTGACACTTATGCAAAAGGAAAGGCTACTATAAACTTTGTTTTTGATCGTTACATCACTTCAAAGTCGGAGCTTCGGAGTACAACATATTCCAACTATGTATATACCTACAATCATTTTATCCGTGAAGAGTTTGGAAAGAAAAAGATTGCCGATGTAAAGTATTCTGATGTATTATATTTCTACAAACACTTGATAGAAAAGAAGAATTTATCAGTAAGCACTTTAGAAAGCATAAATACTGTATTAAGACCTACATTCCAATTGGCAGTTCGGGATAATATCATAAGAACGAATCCTGCGGATGGAGTAATGGCAGAAGCTAAAAAGAAATGGGGAAAAAGTGTCGGTATAAGGCACGCTCTTACGATTGAGCAACAAAGAGCATTTCTAGGCTTTCTGGAAAATCCCAAGTATTATCGTTGGAAGCCCATTTTCACCGTACTTCTTGGAACGGGCTGTAGGATTGGTGAAGTTGTCGGACTTCGATGGGAAGATGTTGATTTAGATAAACGGATGATTAGCATTAGCCATACCGTAACATACTACCCTAGGAGAGAAGATACCTATGTGTGTGAACATCATGTATCGCTTCCAAAAACCGAAGCCGGTATTCGCACGATTCCAATGTTAGATGCAGTGTATGAAGCATTTATTTTAGAAAAGGAATTGCAGGAAGCCGCAGGATTTAGTTGCAAATCTGTAATAGACGGAATGAGTGGATTCATATTTACCAACAGATTTGGAACCGTTCAAAATCCGGCTGCCATAAATAGGGCTATTAAGCGAATTACTGAAGAATATAATTCTATAGAGCTTGTAGCGGCAAAAAGGGAAGATCGCGAACCAGTATTGATTCCGCATTTTTCCTGCCACCATTTAAGGCATACTTTTTGCACGAGGTTTTGTGAAAATGAAACCAATGTGAAAGTGATCCAGTCCATTATGGGACACGCAGATATTGCAACAACAATGAATATCTATACAGAGGTCACGGACGCTCAAAAAATTAAGAGTTTTGAAAAATTATCAAGAAACTTGAATGTGTTTTGACAACTTTAGGACAAATTGACCTAAAGTAATATGACAAGGAAAAGGTGTCCAAACCATTTGGGTTTAATGCAACTTTTAAGCCGGAGTGCAACAAAAGTGCAACAAAATCTTGATGAATAAATGGCAATAATAAAGTGATTTTAAAACAAAATATGTTGTTAGCTGACCGGGAAGCAGCATAACAACTGATAAAGTGTAATAACGCTTTTTCAGTGCTGTAGCTCCCGACAATGCGCACCATAGACTGAAAAAGCCCGATATTACAAGGATTTGGAGCAACTATGACGCACAAGTGCAACTCAAGTGCAACTTTTTTGAGGGGCATAACAAAGAATAATACGGCATAATAAAGAGATGCACTAACTCGAATGAATAGGATTTGTACCGATAGGACACCTTTTGGAGAGATTCAAAGGGTGTCCTTTTTGCGTTTAAGGTCAAAAAATCAACTTTAGGACAATTTGACCTAAAGTTGAAATATCAAGGGAAGGGGGTATTGATATGATGCACCGTTCATCATTACTGGCGATAGCCATTCTTCTGATCTCCGATAAGAAACGGAGGTAAACGGTATGAAAATTATTTTGATAGGCAAAACGAATGAGATCTTGCATTACAGTAAACGAATTGAAAAGGATCCGGACTACGAGGTTATCAGAAAGTCTGAAAAGCTGCCTACAAAAGATACCGAGACATACGGTACTTACAAGAAGACCTACTGGCTCAAAGAGATTTTCAGACCTACGAAGTCCAAGAAGAACAAGCAACAGTATTAAGAATGGAGGACAGAAGAATGTGTAAAGTAATCGCAATCGCAAATCAGAAGGGTGGCGCTGGAAAAACCACCACTACCGCAAGCCTTGGTTTCGGGCTTGCAAAAGAAGGAAAAAAAGTGCTTTTGATTGATGCAGATCCGCAGGGATCACTCTCCATCAGTCTCGGCATTGGAAAGCAGGATATGTTGGAATATTCCTTATCGAATATCTTTGATAAGATTATGACTGACAAAGAGGACGAGTTAGACTTTGAGGAGGGAATATTTCATCACGCAGAGGGAGTTGACCTGATGCCCTGCAATATAACAATGTGTGATATTGAGTTACGGCTGACCGGAGCAACGGCTAGGGAACTGGTACTGCGGTACTATGTTGAGAATATGAGGGAAAATTATGATTACATCTTGATTGACTGTATGCCCTCGCTTCAGATTCTGCCCTTAAACGCCTTTGCGTGTGCAGACAGCGTAATTATTCCGGTTAAGCCGGATCTGCTCAATGTGAAAGGCTTGGAGCAGCTCATGAACACCATCAAGAATGTCAAGACAAAATGGTGTTTCAATCCCAGACTTACGATTGAAGGCATATTGTTCACGCAGGTCGATATTCGAAGGAACAATGATAAGGAATTCATCAACCTGCTCAAAAATCTTTACGGAAAGCGTGTAAAGATCTTCGATACCCTCATACCCATATCCGTAAAGGGATCGGAGGTTAGTAATAAGGGAATCAGCATTTACGAGTACGATCCGAAGGGGAAGCTCTCAGAAAGCTATATGGCTCTCACCAAGGAGGTACTGGCAAATGAGTAAAATAGATTTAAGTAACATCAGTATGTCCGGTTATGATGATATTTTCAGTTCCGAAACCAACGAAGTACCGGCAATTAAGGTAGCACTTACGGAGTTGCACGAATTTAAGAACCATCCCTTCAGAGTGGTTGACGAGGACTTGGAAGAACTTGTAGAAAGCATACGGGAACAAGGGGTGTTGGAGCCTGGTATCGTAAGACCTCGTATCAAAGGTGGATATGAGATCATATCCGGACACAGACGGCGCAGGGCATGTGAAATCGCAGGAATAACGGAAATGCCGGTTCGTGTCATGGACTATGACGACGATGTTGCCACCATCATCATGGTGGACAGCAACATTCATAGAGACAAAATCCTGCCCTCTGAAAAGGCTCATGCCTATAGCATGAAGTTCGAAAAGCTCAAACATCAAGGCAAAGGTGGTGGCAAAACCCTCGAAAAGCTGTCTGAAAGCTCCGGAGAAACTCCTAAAATGATCCAGCGCTACATAGGACTAGCAAGACTGAATGACGCGCTCCTGGGGCTTGTGGATAGCAATATGATACCTCTAATGGCAGGATATGAGCTTTCCTTTTTGTCCAAAGAGAGCCAAAAATGGTTGGCAGAGGTACTCGAAGAGCATAATATCGGCAAAATATCTCTTGCGCAGGCGGCAGAAATCCATAACAAGTCAAAAGAAAAGGACTTTGCCCCAAGCGACATCGTAGAAACTCTGTTGCCGGTTAAGGCGGTAAAGCCAAAACCATTTAAGTTTAAGCAAAATAAGGTTAATGACTATTTTAAAGCAGACACGGCGCAGGAAAAGATTGAAACCACAATCTATGATCTACTGGATATATGGAACAAGAATAAGGACAATGACCTATTCAAAAATGTCGGCGTTGATAAGAACACGGAAGAGTAACTGATCGGTCCCTGGCAACCATTGGTTGTCGGGGGCATACGAAAGGGGAAAGATGGCTAAATTCTTTGAGAAAAAAGATATAGAATATCCCATAATGGTAAATTTTTTTAATGACAGCCGGTTGACACTCAAATCAAAAGGGTTGCTTGGACAATTACTTACTTTGCCAAACGATTTTAACAGTTCCATCACTAGCCTTGCAGAAATAAATCCTGAAAGCAGGGATGCCATTCGAAGTTCATTAAATGAATTGGAAAAATATGGTTATATAGAAAGGTGCCAAACTAAAAAAAATAACGGTAAGTTTTCAAATGAGCAAATCTTAATAAATCCGCTTTTGTCGGTATTGGAACTGGCAGAAAGATTTGGAGAATAAAAAATGGCTATTTTTCGAGTAGAAAAAAACAAAAACTATACTGTAATGAGCAATTATCATTTAAGGGATAAAAATATATCTCTTAAAGCAAAAGGATTGCTTTCTGAAATGCTATCTCTGCCGGACGATTGGGATTACACGCTCTCTGGTCTGGCTGTGATTAACAAAGAAAATGTTGATGCCATCCGTTCAGCCGTAAACGAATTAGAAAAAAACGGATATATTACACGCCAACGAACAAGATATGAAAATGGGACACTTGGCGGAATAGAATACATAATACACGAAGAGCCGTTGTTGGACAAACCTACATCGGAAAAACCGTTGTTGGATGAACCTACATCGGAAAAACCGTTGTTGGATGAACCTACATCGGAAAATCCAATGTTGGATGATCCAATGTTGGAAGAACCAATATTGGAAAATCCAAGACAAATAAATACTAATATACTAAATACTAATATACCAAGTACTAAATCTTCTTCTTCCGGGAAAAAAACGGAAGTAAAAGAGAGGATGAAGAGGACGGATCAACAGTATATGCAGATCGTAGCGGATAATATTGGACTGCAAAGCCTTATGCAGGAAGCAGAGAATGAAACCGTTAAGCAGCGCTATCTGATGCTTTTTGAAATTATTTGCAAAGTAGTATGCTCAAAAGCCAAGTCTGTACGGATCAACTCTGAAGATGTGCCTATCGATGCTGCCAGGAGCGCCTTTCTTCAAATCGGGTATGAAGAAATAGGATATGTATGCATGAAACTGGATGAACCAAAGGATCAACCCATACACAACCTAGAATCCTACATACGAACGCTACTTTATAATGCCCGGACTACCGTGAGCGAATATTGGACGCAAAAATACCAATATGATTATTTTGGCGGCGGAGCAGCAGAGTTGAAGAAGAAGCAAAAAAAAGAAAAAGGATCATATTCTAATATGATGATGCACGATGATGAAGAATACAGAGAGTTGATTGAGATGCTGGAAGGTAAGAAAAAATAAATCCTTTATGAGAAAGCATTACGAGGGGGAATAGAAATGGTTTTAGTTATATTGGCATTGATATTGATTGCTATATCAGCTTTATTACAAACAGTTGGATATATCATAAAATACTTTCCGTATGTGTCTGGTTGTTTTTATGGAACACTACTTTTATTCCTATGTAAACCGCTCAGCTTAATTATACCGGAACACAAATGGTTAAGCCGGATTATTATATTAACAGTTATAGAAATAATAATATTTATTTTATTGCATATAGAGCATACAAAAAAAGCAACGATAGCCATTTTATGTGTTTTGGCTCCGGCATATTTTATGACAATATTTCAAATTGAGGTGGCTAGTTGGCAAATGGCACTGTTTTTATCTATCCTTCATATTGTAGTTTTTGGACTTGAATTGTTAATTTCTTTGGGAAAATATGAAGTGAATATACAAGTTAGGGATGGATTTGTTACAACAATTTTTAATTCCATTGCATATAGCGCTGCGATTGGTATGATAGTCTATTCGATTTTTTATTGCTACTGGGAATTATACATGGGAAATGTAGGCCGACTTAATATATACAGTTCGACGAGAATTATTTCTATGATTATAGCAATAGTAATTGCATTTATTGTCCCTATATTATCACATTTTACAAGAAAATTGAGAAGATAAAAGAAAGGGAATATACAAATGGAGCAGGAAGAAAGTAAAAATGTATTATATATGCAACACCCAAATAAAGGAGGTATAAAAAATGAACAAAGTGCAACTAACGGGAAGATTAACAGCAGATCCGGAAATTAGGATTTACAAAAACGAGAAGGGTGATATAATAGTAGCCCGATATTCTCTGGCTGTGCAGAGAAGATTTAAGAAGGATGAGGTTGATTTTTTTCGATGTGTTTCGTTCAACAAAACGGCTGAATTCCTTGAAAAATATATGAACAAAGGAACAAAGATTGTCGCTGCCGGACGATTGCAGCAGGATCGCTGGACGGACAAAGACGGCAAAGAAAAATCTGCTGTAGTTGTGGTGGTTGATGAAGTGGAATTTGCGCAGAGCAATCCTAACAGTCAAAATAAGAACGAAGATGAAAGATTTATAAACATACCGGATGGCATTGACGAGGATATTCCCTTCGGATCTGATGAAGAGATTGTAACGGATAGGATTAAAGCGTTTCTTGAATCTAACAACTACGAGGAATAAGGATTTGGACAAAATAAAGGAAAAAAGAGAATTTATTGTCTAATTGGAACCAGAATAAAGAAATGTGATTTTTTTAGTACAATGAGATGTAAACGATTACAACTAAATGAAATAAGGTTTAAGGACAAATAAGAGTGCTGAAAGAAACGCTTTTATTTGTCCTTTTGCGTGAAAGGGGAAAAAATGCCTGATATACAAGAAGAAACTACAAAAGAAATATTTGCAACGATAAAAGAAGGCGTGCAATTTGGAGTTAAGGAATTAAAAGAAGCTTTAGAATGGATACTGGCAAGTTTAAGCAAACAAAAAGAACAAATAGCAGGTCATTATAACAGACATGAGGATAGACAAGAATACAGACATGAAGATGAATTCAGGTCAAATAAAGTATCCATGAAAGAACTTGCTGAAACGGGCGGAGCTTTGGACAAGACGACAATATTTGATCATGACAAACTATTTGACGAAGTAATGGCGGAATATGGAATCAAGTATTCCGTAAAGGAAAGACCTTTGTTAGATGAAAACGGCAAACAGAAATTAGATTATTCCAAATGTAAATTTGAAATGGAAGAAGACGGCAAAACGCCTAAAATGGATTATTCCAAATGTAACATGGAAATTGATCCGGAAACAAAGGAACCAAAATTGGATAAAGAAGGAAAACCAATTTTGAAACCAGATTCTCCAGAACCAACTCCAAAACTTGCAAAAGGCTCACCACAACCTATGCCTATGAAAGAATATATGGTTTTCTATGAAGCCAGAAATGCTGAAGTAATGAACGAAGCATATAAGGATTATCAAATAAAACGGGAACAAACGATAAACCAGGAGAGGGCAAAAGAAGTAAAGAAGGAGGAAAAACAGCAAAAAAAACAGGAGAAGAAGGAAGAAAAACTGGATAAAAAAATGGATAAAACCATTGCTGGGGAAAAAGAAAAGTATGAAACCCCTATAAAGGGAAAGGATTTTGAAGAAAAGCATGGTGCGGAAAATGTTGAAAAGATGGAAATAACAAAGCCAAAGCGTTTCAAAGAACTGGCTGAAAAAAACGGCATAACGGATTATGCAATGGATGTTACAAAGGGAAAAAAAGGCTTAAAATACACGGTTACATATAACAAAAAAGATAAGGAAAAGATGGAACTGATTGGAAATACGAGCAGAGCCAACAATATTAAGAAGATGATTAGCAAAAATGATAAAAGAATGGAATCCGTCAACAAGCCAAGTCCTGAGAAACACCATAATAGGGGAGCGCAAAGCCTATGAGTACACCTATTGAGGATCTGCAAAAGGTCGCAAACGACTATAAGCGAAAATGGAATACGCTCAAAAAGAATCCGAGGAAACTATTTATTGCAGTTTTTCCGTATGTTATGTTTGCGTATTTTGCAAACAAGATAGGATTTGCTTGGAGAATTACCCAAAATCCGAATGTATTTCAGCGCTTGATAGGGTGCCTGCAAAACTTAAATGTGGCATTTAAGACGCTTCTGCCCAGCTTTAATCCATTTGATATTGTGTTTGGAATCATCGGGGGCATAGCATTTCGGTTAGTAGTTTATATAAAGGCTAAAAACAGTAAAAAATGGCGACATGGAGAAGAATATGGATCTGCAAGATGGGGTACAGCGAAGGATGTGGAACCGTTCATGGATTTAGATGATCCCGTCAATAATGTGATTCTGACGCAAACGGAAGGCTTACAAATGAACGGCAGACCAAGCTCACCGAAATATGCCCGGAATAAGAACATCGAAATTATAGGTGGTTCCGGCTCCGGTAAGACGAGATTCTTTATTAAACCGAACATCATGCAGATGCACAGTTCCTATGTAGTTACCGATCCTAAAGGAACCGTACTCGTGGAAGTCGGTTCGATGCTGAAAAAGGGCGCTCCCGTTTATTATAACAAGATAAACAAGTATGAGAGGGACAGGCATGGAAAGCTGCTCATTGAAAAATACAAAGGTTACAGTCTTGACAAGGAAGGGCGTGTCCTGAATAAGCAGGGTAAGATCATATTGGAGCCATACGACATTAAGGTGATTAACACAATCAACTTTAATAAGTCAATGCACTACAATCCGTTTCATTACCTGCATAGTGAAAAGGACATACTGAAACTGGTAAATACCTTGATCGTGAATACAAAAGGCGAAGGTGAGAAGTCCGGCGAGGATTTCTGGGTAAAGGCGGAAAGGCTTCTCTATACCGCATACATAGGCTACATCTTCTATGAAGCGGATGAAGAATCGCAGAATTTTGAAGCATTGATAGACATGATTAACGCTTCGGAGACAAGGGAAGATGATGAAGAGTTTAAGAATGCCATAGACCTTGCCTTTGAGGATTTGGAAGCCGTTGATCCGGAGCATTTTGCCGTAAAGCAATATAAAAAGTATAAGCTGGCTGCTGGCAAGACCGCAAAATCCATCCTTATATCTTGCGGGGCTAGACTTGCCCCGTTTGACATAAAGGAGCTTCGAGACATGACCAGGGATGATGAACTGGATCTTGATTTGATCGGAGATCATAAAACCGCATTGTTTATGATCATGTCGGACACGGATGCCACATTTAACTTCATACTAGCGCTGTTACAGTCACAGCTATTTAACCTGCTCTGTGAGCGTGCAGATGATGTGTATAACGGTCGATTGCCGGTTCATGTAAGATGCTTATTGGACGAGTTTGCGAACATCGGACAGATACCGCAGTTTGATAAGCTGATAGCAACGATCCGAAGCCGTGAAATTTCGGCTTCAATCGTCCTGCAATCCAAGAGCCAGCTAAAGACTTTATATAAGGATGCGGCAGACACGATAGAGGGCAACTGTGATACGATGCTCTTCCTTGGTGGCAAAGAGAAGTCAACGCTAAAAGACTTATCGGAGATTTTAGGAAAATCCACCATTGATTTATATAACACCTCTGACACGAGGGGAACATCCCAGTCTTTTGGCACGAATTATCAAAAGACTGGACGAGAATTGATGTCGCAAGACGAGATCGCAGTTATGGACGGCGGTAAGTGTATCATGCAGATCCGAGGGGTTCGCCCCTTCCTTTCGGATAAGTTTGACATTACCAAACACAAGCAGTACACGAAACTGTCCGACTATAACGAGAAGAACGCCTTTGACATAGAAGCGGAACTGAACAATAGACGCAAGTTGCAGGAACAAAAGAAACTGGCAATGATGAAAGCGGAAGAATCGGCAGAGCCGGAGGAAGAGGATGAAGAAGATTCCGTCGTACTGAAATTGCACAGTAATGATATGTGCGTCTATATGGGAACGATTCCGGAAGAAGTCGCCCAATAAGGACGGCAGTAAACAATTAACTTACTTTAGGACAAATTGACCTAAAGTGAAAAAAATCAACTTACCACAAAGGAGGGTAAAAAAATGATGTTATTAACTGGTTTCTTTTCTAGTGCAGTAAACACGCTGCAAACGGTCGTATCGGCAATAGGGGCAGGCATTGGTATTTGGGGAATCGTAAACCTTCTCGAAGGTTATGGTAATGATAACCCGGGTGCCAAGTCACAGGGAATTAAGCAGCTTATGGCGGGTGGCGGTATCGCAATAGTTGCTCAAACGGTTATTCCGGCGTTATCTGGTTTGTTGCCGGGAGCATGACATAATACAGTTAAAAATCATAGGAAGGAGGAAACTGATAGAATATGGGACTTAATGCTATGTTTGAAGAAATGCTTGATTCAGTAAAGAATACTTTGCAGGAATCATGTGGAAATATTCTATCAGACACCTTTGCTTATCTCAATGTGAGGGTTAATGAGGTGGGGGGTCTCACCTCACAAACCCCACAAAGTTGGAATGGTGTTATTTTTAATTTCATAGATACATTATCAGATAATGTCATAATTCCAATTGCAGGAATCATTATTTCTTATGTGTTAATTTATGAGTTGATTTCAATGATAATGGACAAAAACAACTTTCATGAATTTGATACATCTCTCTTCATAAGATACATATTTAAGGCCGCCATTGCGGTCATGCTTGTATCACACACGGATGAAATTGTAGAAGCCATATTTGAAGTGGGAGGACAGATTGCTGCCCAGGCAACGGTTCAAATAACGGGGGATCTTGATATAAGCGTAGGAGATAAGTTAAAGGATATGTTGGCAGAGAATTATGCTGACATGGAACTTATGGAGTTATTGGGTGATTTCATAATGTCTTTGGTTGTATATATTGCCGTTCAAATTATGGGTATTTATATAGCAATCATTATGTATGGACGATTTATGGAAATATATCTTTACATGAGCGTTGCGCCTATTCCGTTTGCAACATTTGGTAATAAAGAGTGGGGACAAATAGGAACAAATTACATAAAATCCATATTGGGATTGGCATTTCAAGGATTCCTGATTATGGCATGCATAGGCATTTATTCAACCCTTATTTCATCTTTAGGTACGGAAATAGAAGGACGAGCCTTTACGGATGCCCTTTTTCAGATATTGATATATACAGTGCTATTAGCCGTAACCATCGGGAAAACCGGTTCATTTGCTAAATCAATTTTTGGCGCTCACTAAGGAGGGAAAAAATGGCTATTACGGTGGCAACTCCAAAGAATTTAAGGCAGGTTAAGCCTAGATTCATAGGAAATTTTACAAAACGACAAATTTTAAGCATTACCGCAGCGGCGCTCGTTGGTTTTCCGTTATATTTTATTTCGAGGGGGCCTTTGGGAAATGATGTGGCTGCCATAATTATGGTTTTTTCCATGATGCCATGCCTAATGTTTGTAACGGAAAATTTACGATATGGTTTACCTGCTGAGAAACTTCTTCTTTTGGTATGGAGACACAAGAATACGCAGGGAATAAGACCTTATAAAGCAGAAAATCTGTTCATCGAATTAGAAGAAAGAGAACGAATCAAGAAGGAGGTACAAGACCTTGAAGAAAAAGCAAGAAACGGAAAAAAACGCCAGTCAACCGGTAGTAACGAAGGAAACAAAAAAAGAAAATAATGAAAAGAAGGATAGCGCAAAAGAAGGAAAATCAATTGTTGATCCAATCGTGAAAACTCTAACCGGTCTTGATTTGAAGGATTTCAAGCGTCTTAACTTCTTAAAAAAAGAACTTACAAATGAGAATAAGACAAATAAACCGACTACGGCGCAGCAAACCATAAGGTTTGACAAGATGTATCAGGATGGAATTTGCCTTATCGTTCAAAAAAAAGAAAAAAGCGGCGCAGTTGGTTTATCTGGCAGTGAGTTCGAGAATTTTTATACAAAAATGATTGAATTTTATGATGTAAATTACGAATTGCTGGACATTGAGGAACAGGCTGAAATGCTTGGGCAGTACAGTAATTTAATCAATTACTTTACTCCGGAAATCAAAGTGCAGCTTTTCCTTTTCAACAGAAAGGTACCGCAGGAAGCATTAACGCAGGCTTTTGACATACCGCTTCAAGGGGATGAGCAGGATGAATTAAGGGAAGAGTTTGCTACGATGTTGAAAAAACAGAATTCGAAGGGAAACAATGGCATTATAAAGTCAAAATATCTTTTGTTTGGCATTGTTGCGGCAAACATTGATGAAGCAAGGAGTAAATTAAACAATCTCGAAAGAGACATTATAAAAAATCTTTGTAATATGGGAACGAATGTTAAGTCCCTTGACGGCAGGGAACGCCTTTTGGTTTTGCATGACTTCTTTAACCAGAGTACTATGGCTCCGTTTCGTTTTTCTTTCAAGGACATGGCAGAATCAGGACACAGCGTGAAGGATTACATAGCTCCCCCGGCGTTTGATTTCCGTTTTCCTTCGAGATTCAAAATTGGTAGGATGCTTGGAAGCACATTGTCATTAGACATAAGCGCCCCCAGACTGTCGGACGAAATGCTGCGAAACATCCTTAACATTGATGCCAACATATCCGTTTCCATTCACTTTCAGACCAAAGATCCGGTAAAGGCAATGAAACAGTTAAAAGGTACGCTTTCCAACATACAGAAGTCAAAGATTGACGAACAGAAGAAAGCAGTTCGTTCGGGGTACGATATGGACATCATACCTTCTGACATTGTTACTTATGAGCAGGATACTTTAAGGCTCCTTGATGACCTAAACTCTTCCAATCAAAAGATGGTAGAAGTGACTTTTCTGGTTACATGTTTTGGCACTAATAAAAAGGAACTGGATAACCTTATACAGCGGGTGGATGGCGTTATTCAGCAGGCAAATTGTTCCGTGGTAAACATGCAGTATCAGCAGGAACAGTCCCTCAATTCGGTAGCACCAATAGGAATTAACTTAATTGGTTCCCTCCGCGATCTGCCGACGAAATGCGTTGCTACTATGATACCTTTTCAGACGCAGGAACTATTTATGGGTGGTCAATCACTGTACTATGGAACCAACACGCTTTCCAACAACATGATAATGGCTGACCGGAAAAAGCTCCGTACTCCCAATGGAATCATTTTGGGGACACCGGGTTCCGGCAAGTCGTTTTCTGCAAAGCGTGAAATGCTGATGTGTTATCTAATCACGCATGATGACATTCTGATCTGTGATCCGGAGGGGGAATATTACCCGCTCGTCAAGGTGCTTGGAGGACAAGTCATTAAGTTGGCAACGAACAGTGAGGATTATCTTAACCCGTTGGATATTCACATCTTTGAGGGCATGAGCAAAGACGACTTCGATGAACAAAGGAGGGTAAAGAGTGACTTTATCATTACCCTTTGCGAAACAATAGCTGGAGACAATCTATATGGTCTGAATAACCTTGAAAAAGGTATCATAGATAAGTGTCTTGACGAACTTTACAATGAATTTTTCAGCGTTATTACGACGGAAAATAGTTTGGAAAAAATGCCCATTTTGGAAGATTTACAGTCTGCGCTGTTAAAGTATGAGCCTGAAAATGTATCGCAAGAAATGGCTATGGATGCAAAAAAGGCTGCGGTAAGGATAGCTCAGTCCTTGGAACTGTATGTACATGGTTCGCAGAACTTCTTTAACCATAGGACTACGGTGGATTCCAATAACCGGATCATTTGTTTTGACATAAGGGACTTGTCGGCACAGCTAAAGGAAATCGGCATGCTGATCGTGCAGGATGCAGTCTGGAACAGAGTATCCATTAACAGAAACCGTAAGGTTGCCACAAGATATTACTGTGACGAGTTTCATCTGCTGCTTCGTGAGGATCAGACGGCTAAATACATGGTCGAAATTTGGAAGAGATTCCGAAAGTGGGGTGGAATTCCCACGGGACTGACGCAGAATGTTACGGACTTTTTTCTGTCACCGCAGGTGGAAGGCATTATCGGAAACAGTGATTTTATCTACCTTCTGAATCAGGCGCCAAAAGACCAGGATGTGCTGATGGATAAGCTTGATCTTTCGTTAGAGCAACTCAAGTATGTAACCAATTCAGAATCGGGATGTGGACTTATTCTATTTGATAAGGCGTGCATACCGTTTACGGATCACTTTCCTACGGATACGAAATGCTATAAGGTTATGACTACCAAACCGGAGGAAGTGGCATAAAAAGGTGGTGAAAACATGGCGGATGATATGCTTCCCAAAAACAAAAATGAATTCATTAAGGAGGACAACAAGACTGCACGGGCTTCCGAGGTGAAACTTAATGAAACCATAGGAAAGGGTTTTGAAATTACCGGAAAAGTATTAAAAGAAGGTATAAATGCCAGTGCGGAAAAGAAACTCTCAAAATTAGAAAAGAAAAATGAAAAATTAAAGAACGGTGATTTTCATAAAAATGACAGTAGCTTTAGTAAACACATATATGGGAATCATCATAGCAGAAAAGCAGTTTTTACTTCTGAAGAAAAAGGAAGAAAAAAAGAGTTAAAACAATTACAAAAGAAACGAAATTTAACCAATGCCGAAGCTTCCGAGCTAAAAGGTCTTGAAATAAAAGAAAGTAAGGCTAAAGCAGAAGCAAAATTAGAAAGGGCAAATGATTCTACTGCAAAAGCAATGGGAAAATTGCCGGAATATAAGATAGAAAAAGATGCATGGGGAAATAAATCGCTTGTCGTTTCAAAACAGCAAAAAGCCAAAAATGAACTGGAAACCTTAAAAAAGAAAAAAGCAACAGGTTCATTAAGCAGAGAGGATGGTGCAAGGCTAAAGCAACTCGAAAAAAAATACGGAAATAAGCAGGAAGGCAATGCCGCAAAAAAAGGCGGCGTTGTAAAAGCGGTAAGTAAGCAGGCAGGAGCTTTTGCTGATTCCGTATTAAAAGGTGATGGCACCAATTTGGGAACGGAATCCGCCCTGGCTGTTAAAAAGGGCGTAAAAGGTACTTATGACTTCCTTTCGGGAACCACAAAAAGCATAAAGCAAGGTGTTCAGCAACATAAGCTGAAAAAGGAAGTAAAGGCTAGAAAAAAAGCAAAGAAAAAAGAAAAAAAGGAAGTATTAAAAAGCAGGTATAAAGAATTCCTTGACGAACACAAAGCAAAACAAGCCTTAAAACCACCGGGGGAGAGGGAAAAACTTACCGCACGGCAAAAATTAGTAGCCAAAAGGCAGATTAAAAAGAATTATGCTGCTGAATTGCGTGCGAAAGAGGGCCATCCGCTTGACACGCAGAAATTAAAAAAGAAGTTTGCAAAGAAAAAAGAAGAAGCCATTGCCAGTCTAAAGAAAAAAATAAAGGGCGTTCTTGTCATAGGGGCAGCGGTTATAGCATTTGTAATAATCCTTATTGTCATAACAGCCATGTTTGGAGGGGGTGCCGTTACTAGCACTATGACTTACGCTGCGGAAAGGACTGACATTGAGCAAGCGGAGGAATACATATCATTATTGGAATTGAGTTTAGAGGAGGAAATAAAAAACATAAAAAACATTGAACCATTTACGGGTTATGACGAGTATAATGGGAATGTTTGTGAAATAGGTCACAATGCGAATGAACTGATAAATTATTTAGCAACGATTCATTTCAATGATGGATATACATTTGAGGGTAGTGAGGAAGAACTGATAAATCTCTTCCATGAAATGTATGAATTTACCTATACGACAAGAGTTGAAACAAGGCAAACAACTATGACCATTCAAACAAGCGTAGTTGTCGTAAGTTACGATGTGACCATACTTGATTATACATTGACCAGGAAAGAGTTGCAGGATATAGTTTCAGAAACCTTCGATTCAGAACAAGAGGAGGTCTATGAAATGTACCAGGCTTCCGGTGGTTTGATGCAGATATTTCAGTCGCCACTTCAAATGGATTGGCAAAATTCAATAGGAAGGGGCTATGGATCAGTTAGGAATTCTTCTAATGGGAACATAGAAAATCATAAAGGGATAGACATAAATGTTCCAATCGGAACGGATGTATATTCGGGAGTAATGAACGGTGTTGTTACTACGGTGGCATATAATCCGGACTATGGAAACTATGTGTGCATTAAAAAGGATTCAGATGGGTGTGTGATTAAGTTTGCGCATTTGTCAAATGTATGTGTTTCTGTAGGGGATAAAGTCAACAATAAGACTATAATTGGACAGACGGGGGATACGGGATCGGAATGTAACGGAATGTCACAGATTCATATAGAAACAATCGACAGCGATGGAAATTATATGAATCCGATATTTGCGATAAAAAGCGAATTTGAAACAATTAGCGACCATTTTGCAAGGACAACGACACCAACGCCCATCCCGGTTTCTCCGCCACCTTCTAGCCGGAAAGACTTGGTTGATTTTGCAAAGCAGTTCATTAATAAGCCGTATGTATGGGATAGTGAAGATCCAAATGAGGGGTTCGACAATATAGGATTTATCACATATTGTGTACGAGAAAGCGGTACCTATCCCATGTATCGCTCTACGGCACAGGGGTTATATGAATTGTATTGTACACCCATAGCTCCGGAAGATGCACAGAGAAATGATCTTATCTTCTTTAAGGAAACGCTTGATGCAGATGGTGATGAAATTACTTATGTGGGTATCTATTGTGGAGAGGGGATCATGATTTCCGCAGGCGATCCGGTACAGTTTAGCAACATCAATACTCAATACTATACACAACACTTATACGGCTACGGTCGCATTAAGGAAGAATAAAAGGAGGAAGTAAGGAAATGAATGTAGAAAAGATTAACAAGGATTTGGAGAAAATCAATAATCAGATCGCAACATTAAATTCCAAGAAGAAGGAGCTGGAAGCCAAGAAAAAAGCAGCCATAGATGCGGAATTAGCAAATGTTTTTTCGAGGAAGAAGGTTGATTCGGAAGAATTTCTTGTTTTGAACCACTTGAACGAGGAACAGATCCGCAAACTACTTACGGATGCTAAAAAAATGGCGGATGTGGAAACGGATGTTAAAAAGGAGAGTGCGGAATCATGAAGAAGTTTTTACTAACATCAATGCTGATTTTAGGCCTTTTTGCCACGCCTTTGTCGGCAAATGCCAAGGATTCAAAGGTGGATGGCGAAAAGGAAACCACCACGGAAACGGTCAATAAGGTAAATGATAACGACGATGATACCACTCCCCCGACGGTCAATGCGGCAGTCAATAATGGCATTCTTCGTGTGCAGGCATTTGATGAATCAGGGATTAAGGTTATCTATGTAAACGGTTATGAATTCATGGAACCCACGAACGGTATATTAAACATCCGTTTGGAAAAGTTTGAAGCGGGAATGGAGTATTTCACGATTGCCGCAATGGATAACATGGGTAACAAGACGGATGATTATTATTTGAAAAATCCGTATTGGACGAATCCGGAAGGGGAACAAAACGAAGGGGAAGAGAATCCTGTGGAAGAATTACCGGCAGATGCTTCGGCAACCGATCCGGCGCAGGCTACCGGAACGGTTTTGGATCATGTTTTGGTAGATGGCGAGGGAAATGTCATTGAAAACAATACGGAAACTTATTATACCGGTGAAAATGATCCTAGCAATGGGAGGGAGTTCTACACGATAACCACCGAAAATGGCAAGATTTTCTATCTCATAATTGAAAGACGGGATAATGAGGAAACTGTACACTTTGTTACGGACATCACGGAAAATGACTTGCTGAATGCCACGGAAAATAACAGCGAGGTATTGCCGAAAAACTCGCTTGCACAGCAGTCCGGCAAGCCGGTATCAGAGATTGCCATTCCGGTAGAAAACGGAAACACGATTGTCGTGGATCAGGAAGGCAACCGGATGGTAAAGGATGTTAGCGGAAATGTGATAGAAGATTCCACGCCAAGCGAAAATGAAGCGATTGAACAACCCGTGGTTGCTCCAACGCAAAAGAAAATGAATCCGATGATTATTTACATCGTGGGTGGTGCGGTAGTCTTTGTAATTGCCTATTATGTGAAGATCGTTAAGCCTAAAAAGAAAGGTGGCTTCGTTGAGGACGAGGAAGCCGAGGAAGAAGCGGAGGAAGCAAACGCAGACGAGAAGGAAATCGTGGAGGAACCCGGAAATAAGTTTTCAAGGGAACAGTCCGACGAAGATTTCTTTGCAAACTATGATCCAAAAGAGGATGGAGGGGATGAATAATGCGATTAGTCATAGCGGAAAAACCGAGCGTTGCAAGGAGCATAGCTGCCGTATTGAGGGCAAACGAAAAAAAGAACGGCTATTTGGAAGGAAACGACTACATAGTGTCATGGTGCTTCGGGCATTTGGTAGAGCTTGCCTATCCGGAGGAATACGATCCCGCATGGAAGCAATGGAGCCTGGACACATTGCCGATCGTTCCGGACACATGGCAGTATAATGTAAAAAAGGACAGTAAAAGCCAGTTTGACATTATTGAATCACTCATGAAAGACAGTCGAGTGACGGAAACCGTATGTGCTACGGATGCAGGACGGGAAGGCGAGTTGATCTATCGGCTTGTCTATGACAAAATCGGATGCAGAAAGCCAATCAAGCGCTTATGGATCTCTTCCATGGAAGAGAGTGCCATACAAGAGGGTTTTGATCACTTAAAACCCGGTGAGGACTACGATAACTTATATGATGCTGCCGTTTGCAGACAGAAGGCAGACTGGCTTGTGGGCTTAAACGCAACCAGACTTTTCACAAAGGTATATCGTTCATCAAATGCCTTAAATGTCGGCAGGGTTATGACACCTACCCTTGCAATGCTTGTCGATCGTGAAAATGCCATCAAGAACTTCGTGAAGGAGCCGTTTTACACGGTACACCTGATAACCGGTGGCATTGATGCGGTATCGGAGAAATTTAAGGACAAAAATGAAGCGGAACGGATCGAAGCGGATTGCAAAGGTAAGGATGCAACCGTATCTGAGGTAAAAAAAGAAGAAAAGTCCATAGCACCCCCGAAACTGTATGACATGACTACTTTACAGAGGGATGCAAACCGACTTTTCGGGTTTACGGCGAAGCAGACTTTGGACTGCACGCAGTCGCTTTATGAGAAAAAACTAGTTACCTACCCTAGAACCGATAGCCAATATTTGTCGGAAGATATGGGAGAAACCGCTACGAATGTCATAAATGCGGTTATGGAGCATATTCTGCATGAAGAACCGTCAAGTTTCCAGCCGGATGTGGCAAGGGTTATGAACAGCAAGAAGGTATCTGACCACCATGCAATCATCCCAACCATGGAGATTGCAAAGGCTGACCTATCAACGCTTCCAGGTACGGAAATGAAGGTGTTATTCCTCATAGCCAACAGACTAATCTTTGCCACCGGAGAAAAGCACATCTATGAAAGCGTCAAGGCAGAAATCACCTGCGGTGGACATGCTTTTACGGCAACGGGTAAGACCATCCTGAAGAATGGGTGGAAGGACTACGAGGATCGCTTTAAGAAGGAATATAAGACGGACAAGGAAGAGGAAAAAGAGGACGAGAAGGCATTACCGGAGCTTTCGGAAGGAATGACCTTTACGGATTCGGAAACGAAGGTGGTGCAAGGATTCACACAGCCACCGAAGCATTTCACGGAAGATAGCCTACTTTCTGCAATGGAAAGGGCAGGCGCAGAGGAAATGGACGATGATGTGGAGCGTAAGGGACTGGGAACCACGGCGACAAGAGCGGACATTATCGAAAAACTGATAAATGACAATTTTGTGGTTCGTGAAAAGAAAAACCTTCTTCCCACGGAGCATGGCATGAAGCTGATCTCTATACTTCCAGAAGTCGTTAAGTCGCCAAAACTTACGGCTGAATGGGAAAATAACCTTGTCCTAGTGGCAAAGGGGGAAATGTCTGCCAATGACTTCATGGATGGCATTATCAATATGGTAAAAGACCTGATCCGTGACTATGGAACCGTGAAGGAAGAACAGAAGGATATGTTCGTACAACCGCAGGAAACCTTCGGGAAATGCCCGAAGTGCGGCGGTGATATATTTAAGGGAAAATATGGTCTTTATTGCAAGGATAAATGCGGCATGTTCTTTGGCAAGGTTCGTGGCGTGGCATTGACCGAAGCGCAGTTTAAGTCATTGATAGACGGCAAAAAAATCCTTCTAAAAGGGCTGAAATCGAAGGAAAAAGGCACGGTTTACGATGCTTATTTCGTACCGGATGGTATAGAGCCATTTTCCTATACCAATAAAGAAGGTAAGGAAATCAAGGGATTTCAATTTAAGGTGAAGCTGGAATTTCCGGAGAGAAAGCAGACCACCAAAACGAACAAAAAGTAGTTATTGAGGGGGGAGATATAGAAGGGAAACGCATCTTGGATGCGCTTCCCTTCGCTAGTTTTATACGCAAATGTATGGATTGCAGTAGAAAAATTAGACATATAGAATATTTGGAGAAGAATATGAAAAGTAATGAGATTATGTACTCCGGCGGAAAGAATGATGAATGCCTAACTCTTCCCTATGCGGTAAAACCCATTATAAAGTACATAGCGAAAGAGAGCGTCGTTTGGTGTCCTTTTGACAAAGAAAATTCAGAATTTGTTAAGCAGATCAGGGCAAATGGCAATAAGGTGATCGCCACTCATAAAGACTTCGGATTTGACTTCTTTTCTTACGAACCGGCAGAAAGATGGGATTGTATCGTTTCCAATCCACCGTTTACCAATAAAAGAGGGATATTTGAAAGGGCGCTTTCGTTCGATAAGCCTTTTGCGCTGATTATGAGTAATACCTGGCTGAACGATTCAGCTCCCAAAACACTCTTCATGGAGAAGGACTTGCAGCTTTTAATGTTTGATAAACGCATGAAGTTTATGAATAATGGTATCATAGAGAAGAAAATCACATTTAGCAGTAGTTATTTTTGCTATAATTTTTTGCCAAAACAGCTTATCATGGAACATTTAGGGTGAGTGTGCTATCCGATTGAGATAGAAATGCCGTATTTGGTGGCGGATAGGCTCATAGACGAACGAAATGGTCAAATAGGCAGGACAGTGCATAAATGACATAAAATTGAATATGGGGCAAAATAAGGGACTAAGTTGCAAAACGAAAAGAAACGAGGGGATGATCCAAGAACATAAAAAAGTATGCACCAGTTAATATTGACAAAAGGCAGTTTTTTTCATATATTTAACATGATTTTGGTGCGAAAATGGGGTACTGGACTGGTGCCGGTACATATTGCGAAAATGATTAACGGATTTATTCCGTAATAATTGCGAAAATGATGAATTTAATACTGAAAACATAGACTTAAATGCCAGTCAGCGTTAGCGCTGATTGGCATTTTTATGTTTTACGACAATGAAAATCCGGAATAAAGCCGGGACTATTGCGAGAATGGAGGGAAATGTCAATGTTTGAAAAGCTCTATGATGCCATTAAGGAAACGGAAGAAAGGGAGGGAACGCCGCTAGTCTTAAGGGGAATCTTTTTCAATTCCGCAGACGGGCAAAACGGGGAAAAGGGGATTGATGCGGAAGCCATCCAAGGCGGTGCGGAAATCATCACAAATGAGGAAGAATTACATGATTTTTTGCAGGCGGTTGGCGTTACGGAAGCGGAGATTGAGAATGACCTGACAAGCGGAGTCACCATGCAAGAGGACATTAAAAAGGCGATGGCTTTGCGGGATGTGAACCAGACAAGGGAAGTACCAGGGGATTACGATCAAGCGGAGAGGGAAGAGGATTTATTGGAGCATGAGCAAATCATGGCTGATTCACGGGCTGAAAGTGATGAACACAAGCAGAAACTGGAAGAATTGGCAGAACAAGAACATATTGCCGAAATGGACGAGGAAACATATGAGATGATGATACCCGTTCCAGTCTATAAGAACAAAACAGGGCTTTACACGGCGGAAGAGATTGAAAAAAATAATGACTATGTAAGTCTGTATTTTCCGGAAAGTATCATAGAAGCGTATTGCAAAGATCAGGGACTTGACTACCCGGACGAATTTTTTGGGCAATACATGGTTCATCGGACAAGGGATTTGGCTGATTTTGCTAGGGAGAGAGGCTTTGAGGTAAGCAAAACTCTTCCTGCGGAATACATATTGCATAGATTGGATAGTACGGATACAAGCCTGACAGATTATATTGAAAATCATTATGACGAAGCGATATCCGTTATGCAAGGGGGAGGATCAATATTAGATCTTGAAGGCGTGCTGACCATGGAAGAGAAGCTCGGAAGAAGCGTATCGTATGATCAATATTCAAATTTAAGATTCGAAGGTGCAAGAATTACAGATAGAATGCACGATCGTTCTGCAAACAATCCATTTAATGAAAAGTTTAATGAAAGCACAAAAAAAGCGTTGGCATCCATTTTCATCAATGAAGGAATATCATCGGATTTTATGGATGAACTAGAGGATACAGGGATTTTAACGGAATATGAAAGAAAGTTGTTTAGTGACTATTTAAGCGTATTTCCTGAAAAAAAGCAGGATATTTTGGATGCGGTTGGATTAACAGAGGATTACATACAAAATCAAGAATCCCTTGCGGAAGCAGAGGACATCATAAAGGAGTTTCGTAACCGAGAGTATGGTGACCAGGCAGACCTATCTGATGTTTCCAAGGTGGAAATAGCGGAGGGTAAGGGCATTCATATATATGCAGATTTGGAAAATGCTACCATTTCCACCTATGCAGACGATGAAAAGCTTGAGGAAATGAAATTTGGAAAGCTGAAAAACATGCTTGAATCAGACGATAATAAGTCATTGAAAAAACTTAGTTCCTTATCATCGGAGGAATTGATAAATATCCATCTTACCGATACAGTAATAGAAAGACTGGAAGAAAAAAAGATGGAAAAGCTGGCAGACCGGGTAAATGATCTTGCTCATGACATGTATTCTCAAAATGGAGAAAATATTCCTCTTTTCCCATTGGACAAGAAAGAAATGGTGAGTGCCTTAAAATCTGGAAAGGTAGAGGACATAACAACCTCTTTGGTGGCTATGAATGGTTTCGTTGATAATAATGCACGATTAGAGGTATTTAATGAAGTACGCAATTATTCTGAAAAGGAAATCAATTTACTTACTGGGTTAGAAGTCAGCGAAGAACTTAATAATGTAATGGCAAGACTAGCAGAGGGTGAGCATGTAAGCTTAGAGGAAATTATGACTACACCTGAAATGCAGCAGGCGGAAAGCAGAAGAAAAGCAGCTCCGGAAAAAGTAACTCATTCGGACGAGGAAATATATAAGGCAGTAGAAAAACTGTCAGCCTACGGTTCTGCAACTATTGACAAAGACGGTAAAGTATCCTATACTGGAATAGTAGATAAAGAGTCTCGTCTTGATATAGTAATTGGTCTGCCCGCTTCGGGTAAATCCAGCGCGATAGTTGATGATATTTCAAAAGAATTTCATAGTAAAGTCCTCGACAATGATGAAGCCAAAAAGATGTTTAAGGAATTCAATAATGGTTGGGGAGCAAGTGCGGTTCACGAAGATTCCAGATTCGTTGAGCAGGTCGCATTCGAAAGAGCATTAAAGAACCACGAAAACATTGTACTTCCAAAGGTTGGAAGCAATGCGGATGATCTTGTTGACGCATACATAAATCTAGCGAAAAAAGAAGGCTACAAGGTAAACATACATTATGTGGATCTTGAAAGGGAAAAAGCACTTGGAAGAATGATACATAGATTTATCAATCAAGGACGATACTTGGAGCCTAGATTGATTGATAAATACAATAATGAAAAAGTTGGAAATCTGGTAGAGCAAGCTTATACAAAATTCAAAACCGATCCGGAATACTCAAAGAAGATTGACGGTATCTCTAGGTGGAACAATGATGTTAATAAAGGTGAAAAACCTATATTAGTTGAAGCTGAAAACCTATCGGGACATTATATTGAAAATGCCCGAACAGAAGAAAAAGGAGGAACGGAACATGGAAAAGCAGAACATGGCAACAGAGGAAATGAACAAGATGGACGCTTGGGATCGGGCGGACAAGGCGGCAGCGGCAGCCGGGAAAGCAATGATGGAAATGGACACGAGCAATATGACAACAATGGAGCTGATAAAGAAACTGCGGCCGTACTACGGGGACGAACAGAACAAGTCGGAGTGAGTGGGGAGAAAGAGGGACAACAAAAAGAACCAACCATCTCCAAAATGAGTCTGATAATTACCAGAGCTACCCTGCTTTCCAAGGAAGAATACGAAGCATCCAGAGACAATATCCCGCCTTTACAGAAGAATTGGTGGCTGCGTTCACCCGGTATTAACTATGATTTTTCAAAGAGTGTAATAGGTGACGGAGTAAACGGTTCCATCGGTAGTCTTGTTCGCAGTGCTGGCAGTATCAATGATTCCCCGGTCAGTTTATGCATGAGTGTGCGTCCGGCTTTGGAGATTTCAAATTTGGAATCTGCCAACAAAGGTATCGGAGATAAAATTGAGTTTGGAGAACACACTTTTACCATTATCAATGACCATCAGGCTTTATGTGATGATTTTATAGGCAATCGTTCTTTTCGAGAAAACACAAATAGCAATAATTACGAAAAATCTGATGTAAAGAAGTTTGTGGAAAACTGGTTTGAAAAACAGAAAGAAATTGAAAAACAGAAAACATCAGAAGTTAGTACAGTAGATGAAGCTCAAAATTTCTCTATTGAGAAACAAAACAATGAGGCGAAGGATGGACGCATGGGATCGGGCGGACAAGGCGGCAGCCGAACAGAACAAGTCGGAGTGAGTGCGGTGAAAGAGGATCAGCCTGCACCATCAACGGACGATAAAATTACCGTATCGTTTAGTCCGAAATTGGTTGGAGAACCTTTTCGGGCAAAAAAAGACGGCAATGTATATGTAAGGGTTTTGATCCCTAACGAGGACAAGACGGACAAGTCGCCCTGGGGATCCATTGTCGTAAAACCGGAACAGATAACGGATAATAAAGTGACGGGGAAAAAGGACATTGATTTTAAGGGTACGGGTACGGTAACGATCATAAAATCCGAAGCCATTCCGATAAGCAATGGGAAACCGGAATTCATACAAAATAAGATAAAAATAAGCGTAAATGAGCTAAAAGAGCGTATAAACCCGGCTCCGAAACAATCCATTAAGCAGATGCTTAATAAAAATCAACAAAGGTCAAATGAATTGCACAAAGATTCCGGCAAGGAACAGAACCAAAATAAGGTTATGACTTCGAATAATAAAGGAATAGATGATTAAGAATATTGCGAAATAGACAAGCCAATCAGCATAAATGCTGACTGGCTTTTTATTGCGAAAATGGAGGAAAGAAAAATGGCAAAATTTGATGAAATGAGCAAACTTTTTGACGAAACTGCAGCAAAGGTTACATCCAGTGCAGAGGAATGGCTTAAATTCGTGGGTACTGCGTCCAATCTGTACCGTTATCCGTTTGGCGATCAGCTTATGATCTATGCACAAAGACCGGATGCAAAGCAATGTGCGCCCATGGAATATTGGAATAAAAGTTTACGCTGCTATGTAAATAAAGGAGCAAAGGGCATTGCCTTGATTGACCGTGAAGCAAAGGGGAATAAGCTGCGCTATGTTTTTGACATGTCCGATGTCCACAAGGTAAGCGATAAAAGCATTATGCCTTACCAATGGGCAATGCAGGAAGGAGCAAAGGATACGATAGCCAGCGTCCTTGAAAATAAATACATGGGATCCGAAATCATGCAGGACGGTTTGGAATTTGAGGACAAGATCATCAAAATTGCTGACCGGATTGCTTCGGATTCACTTTCAGACTTTATGGACAACATCAGTACCAAGCTGGGTGATTCCGCACTGGAAGAGATTTATGATGAAAATAAAGGCGAGATCATGCAGGATGCCCTTTCTGCATCGATCGCTTCCATGCTTCTTACAAGGTGCGGGATGGATCCGAAGGAATGTGAGGATCGCCTGACCGGATTGCAGTACATCAGCATGTTTAACACAAAACCGACACTGACTGAGTTGGGAGCACTTACATCGGAACTGGTAAAGCCGGTATTGATTGAGATTGAAAAGGAAGTTGCACGCTATGAACGCTTAAATCACATTGAAAATGAAATAAAGACAGATTATAATAAAGTTAATGAAACAGAAGAAAGGGGCGATGAAAATGGCAATAGAGTATATTCAGAACGGGGATTATCTGATTCCAAAATTGAAGGCACCGGAAGCACCGGAGGGAATCGAGAATCTGGGGAAATTCGGACTTCTTCGGGAGGATTATCTGAAGGAACACAAGAAGGGAACATACGAGGAGTATCTGCTGACGGGCGAACTGTCTCAACATCTGTTGACGATAGACCGGCAGGCATACGAGAGGAAGGAAGTGATCGTGGAGCAGATGAAGAAGGCAGAGGGAGTGAACCTAAAGATGCAGGAAGAGAATTTCGCTCTGTACATACAGAAGATTCAGACGATCGAGCTGGAAGCAGAGAGGATCGTATTGGAGGAAATGATCTACATTTAGACATTGAAGAGCCGAAATATGAGCAGTTGAGCTTCTTCCCTACGGTGGAGGAGCAGTTACAAGGTGCAAAGGCAGCGGAAATAGAGGTTTCTGCTGCTTTTTCAATGCCAGAAATTGAAAAAGCAGTTCAAGAGCATAGTACAATTTGGCTTCGTTGCCCAGAGGAATTGAAGTATGACGATCAGCCAGTTCCAGTTAAAAATGGATTTGCAGAAGAGTATCATAATGTACGCATAGCGTATGATGATGAAAGTCATGCTATGCTTTTATTGGCAGATACCGAGCAGGATGGCGGTTTATGGCTTCGTTCTTTCGGAAGCCCGGATGATGCGGAGTCTGTTGCCAATGAAATTGCGGAGTACATTACCGTCAATCAAATGAAAATCACATCAGTAGAGCCTTTGCAAATGCGGGAACACAATTATGTTTTCCGCACCTATGCAGGGGCTTTAGTAAGTGATCCCGTAACCTCGCAGGAGACAATCACGGCTACATCGCTTTCGGAAGCAAGAAAGATAGCTGATGAAAAGGCAGATGGGCAAGTATATTCCATAAATGCAGCGTTTGAAGCGAAAACAAAAGAGCAGGAAAAGATATTTCAAAAACGACTGATTAAGGATGAAAACGGTTTTTATAATGTGCAGATCCGACAGTTACCATTGCAAGATTATGAGAAACCGTATGATGGATGGGGAACCGTTTTCATTGCAGAGGTATCTAAAAATGCACTTGATAGCCTTGAAAAACAGCCGGGTGAGGATGTGACGGCTGATGATTTAATAGAAAGCATGACATCCAATACTGTTGCATTAAATGACGATCAGCTTCTTGATGTAATTCGAACCGGTGGCGGAAATGAAAATAGCCGGGAGCGAATTTATGCAAAATATGTTGCAGGATATGATGCTGAAAAAATGACGGATTTCATCAAGAATGAGATCAGAACGGCTGGAAAAGGATTTGATTTTGATGGGAAGCGGGTTTCCGTATGGTTTCATGATAACGGCATGAGCATTGCCGCAGGGAATACTGCACAAGTGGATTCGGCAAAGACATATAGTTGGGCGGAAGTAGAAGCATTAACAAGACAATTGGTGGAAAACGGATCATACATATCAAAGTACGATGCTGCAATGATGTGGGATTCCGAACGCACCAGAGTGGCTGATCAAATATATTTTTTCTTTCGGGATGGCATGGACGAAATGCCAGATTCTATTAGTATTACCTCGTATAATTACCCGGAAAGCGAAGAAAGGATAAAAGGTCTTTTAGCAAGTCATGAGGGAAGGGAATTACTTAAAAGTGAGATTCAGAATGCCGCCGATCTTCTTAATAGCGGAGAGGTAACACTGAAATGGAGATATGTAAAGAAACCCGAACAACTGCTTGCTGAAATTGCAGACCTTGATGCCACACGGGTGGAGTATGCCCTTGCGGATGATGTAAACATTAAGGTGGAAAGCTTCATCACGCAGGATGAAATTGATGCAACTCTTACTAGGAATGACAGTGGAGTCTCTAATGGATTATTTCGTATTTACGATTATTTCAAAGAGGAACATTCTAGCAAGGATAATGTGGCATTCCTAAAACATGAGTATGGCATTGGAGGAAGATCAGATGCCATCATAGGCTGTGACAGAAGTTGGGAAGATCATGATGCGAAGGGTATTCAGCTTGATAAGGGAAATATTACAAATCCCACTACATCCACACTACTTCCCTGGAATACGGTTGAAAAGCGTATTCGTAAGCTGATAGAAGAAGATAAATACCTTTCTCCAAAAGCAAAGGAAGCTTATGCTGCTTATGAGCAGGAAAAAATGGAAAATGAAATTGCGGAGCAGAACAAGAATACTAAGGAATTGACCGCAGAGGATATTCAGCACATCGAATACATAGGTTCTGAGTACAGTAACTTAGGGCATACTGCCGAGCATGAATTGGAAGCAGACATTGATGGAGATATTATATCCATTCGCTACGAAGTAAATTATGGTGATGGGGATGATGAAAGTTTTTCCATCCATACCACGAAGAATGACATTTATGACCGCATGTCGGAACCGGAACTGCGCAAACTGGAAGAAAAGCTGAATGATGAAGTGCGGGTTGGCCGATATGCGCAGAGAATTGAAAAGGCAGAAAACTATGAGGAATTAAAAGACATTGAATTTTCCATCATGGATGATGAATCGCTTCCAAACAGACTTACGGGGCGTGTCTGGGAGCTTTATAATGCCGCTATGCAAAATTTCATGGAACCGGCACAAGGTACATTCAAGATCTATCAAATGAAGGATGGGGAAGAGTATCGTGATGGGCATTTCATGAGTTGGCAATATCATCAAGAACATGGTATCAAGCTTAACCATGAGGATTATGATCTGATTTATGAAGGAAATTTGGCTGATTTTTCGGGCAGAAATGATGAAGAACTGTTAGAGGAGATATTTGTCAAGTTTAATGAGGATGTTCCAAGACCGGAGAACTACAAAGGCTATTCGCTTTCCGTAAGTGATGTAGTGACCCTGGATCATGGAGAAGGCGAGACAGCTCATTTTGTTGATTCTTTTGGTTTCGAAGATTTTCCGGCATTCTTGCAGGAGAAAGAAATTGAAGTAAGGAGTGAGGAAGTACCCCTGCCGAATGTCAAGGTAGAATGGTCAGAAAGCAACATCTTTGAAGATGGCAAGACCTATTCCGTCAAGGAATTTGACAGTATTATGAGAGAAGCGGATCTTGGCAGGCATGCAAAACAGCAGGAAATGCTTGCCAAGTATGGCACTTATGAAGCATGGAGGGAATCCGGCGAAGATACGGAATTCATCAGTTATGAAAAAACGAAGATCACCATTAACTTTACGGATGGCACAAGCCATACGGAAAGGCAGGACATTGGAGATGGCATAGGCGGTCTTTTGGAGTTTCTTGGGGAATATCAAAAGTACGATAAATATATGCCTGAACTGCGTGAATCGGCAGGAAGGGAAGAGGATAAATCGCAGGATTTAGCGGAGGAAAAAAATGCGGATGCCATGCTTTCCCTTAAAGTCGGGGATCACCTTGTTGATAATGGCGGGGTGCTTTGGACTGTCACGAGTACGGACTGGATATTAAGGATTGACAAGGCTCCGGAAAACAAGGTTGATACTCAGGTATCAGCACGATCTTTCTTTAATTGGAGACAAAGGATTGAACGGGAAGGCACGATTGATGATTTTGACCATTTTAGACCTATCACGCTTGAAGAATACCTTGGCGAGAGCAAGGAAGACGAAAAGCGTGACTATAAACTTACCTATACGATAGCGGAGGATAGTGAGTTTAATATAGGTTTTTATCGAAATGACATTACATCGGCAGCCGAAGCAGTTGAAATATACAATTCCATTAAGGATCACTCACTTGGAATGCCATCCATTGGGGTTCAGTATCAAGGCAATGATAACGATTCTGTAAATTTGCACTTTGATTTCTATGTGGCAGGCGAAAAGGCGATTGACTATGATGATGTATGGTTTATGCTTGAGGATTCGCAGGCATCGCAGGATGCACACCGCATGGCGAATGATGTCATGGCAATCGTTGAAAATCAACAAGAAAAAGAAGTAAGCAAGGAATGGGGAAAGACAGAGGAAGAACCTGCCCAGGAGCAAGAAAAAACGGAAAGATGGAACATCGTTCATGAAATGGATGATGAAGATGGAACTCCGCAGGAATGGTCAACGAAGTTTAATGATGGAAGTTTTGCATGGATTGACCGGGAAGAAAACGGATTTGCTGTTTATGGCACTCCTCATTTAAGTGCGGTGGATGGAACACGGATAAAACCGCTTGCCACATTCCGTACCTTGGATGAAGCACAGCAGTATGCCATCGACACCCTTGATGTAAATGCCGAGCGCGTTCGTGAAACTTTAAGGGAAATAGGCATTGAAAACGGTCAAGTTGCTGACGGGGAAACCAACGCCATCCCTGATGATGTGGATCCCGGCAGACTTCATGTGCGTCCGGTATCTCACGGTGATTTTGGCATTTATGAAACGATCGGAGAAAATCGTGCCAGGGTTATTTTTGAAGGTACGCAGAGGGAGTGCATTGACAAGGTAGCCGAGATTAGAACGACATACGCCGATCGCAAGGACAAGGAATTTAGCCGGAAATTAGCCGAGCAAAAGGAAAACGGTAATTTCCACATTACGGACTATGACCTTGGAAAAGGCGGTGCAAAAGAGAAATTCCGCAGGAATATAGAAGCGATCAAAACCTTGCGGACGATCGAAGAAGAAGGAAGGTCAGCCACTCTGCAGGAGAAGGAAATCCTCTCACAGTACATCGGCTGGGGTGGACTTCCGGATGCTTTTGACGAAAGAAAACCGAACTGGAGCAAGGAGTTCAGGGAATTAAAAGATCTTCTGACACCGGATGAATACATGGTGGCAAGGAACAGCACAAGGGATTCTTTCTATACCTCACCGGAGATCATCGAGGGCATATACGGCACATTGGATAAGATGGGCTTTAAGAACGGCAACATTCTGGAGCCTGCCATGGGTGTCGGCAACTTCTTTGGAATGTTACCGGTTCAGATGCGGGATTCCAAGCTTTACGGCATTGAGATAGATTCCGTTTCCGGCAGGATAGCAAAACAGCTTTATCCGGATGCAAAAATCACGATCAGCGGCTACGAGGAAACCAACTTTGAGAACAATTCCTTTGATGTGGCAGTTGGAAATGTGCCGTTTGATAATTATGTGCCTTTCGACAAGGATTATTCCAAGCAGAGATTTATGCTGCATGACTACTTCTTTGCCAAAACGCTTGATAAGGTTCGCCCTGGCGGCATTGTTGCCTTTGTCACGAGCAAGGGTACAATGGATAAGGAAGATCCGAAGATAAGAAAATACATTGCGCAGCGTGCCGAGCTTTTGGGTGCGGTGCGGCTTCCTGGTGGCAAAAACGGTGCATTTAAGGAAAATGCGGGTACGGAAGTAACTTCCGACATACTCTTCCTGCAAAAGAGGGACGGCATAGCGGATGTTGAACCGGACTGGGTACACCTTACCTATGACAAGAACAACATTCCGATCAACCAGTATTTTGCGGATCATCCGGAGCAGATTGTGGGACACATGGAAATGGTGTCGGGCAGGTTCGGGTATGAACCTGCTTGCGTGGCTGATACGGACAGACCTTTTGGAGTGCAGTACAAGGAAGCCCTGGCGGGTATCACCGGGAAATATGTTGCCGTTGAACGAAAGGAAACGCAGGAAAAGAAGGAGGAATCACTCATTCCGTCACCGGAGGACAAGAACTTTTCCTTCGTAGTCCGCAATGACAAGGTTTATTATCGTAAAAACGGTGAATTGCTCCCCCAAACCTTAAAGGGTGACAACGAGGCACGCATTAAGGGGATGGTTAATCTCCGTGACCTGACGCAGAGTGTGCTGAACATTCAGCTGACGGATACAAGCGACGAAGAAATTCAAGCACAACAAGCGAAACTGTCTGCCGCATACGATGCGTTTGAAGAAAAATACGGTCGCATAGACAGTACTAAAAACAAAAGAGCATTTTCTGAAGATAACAGTTACAGTCTGCTCCGGGCGCTGGAAAAATATGACGATAATGGTGAGTTTGTTGGAAAATCGGACATATTCACAAAGCGTACCATACAGAAAGCGGAAGCTGTAACAAGCGTTGATACGGCAAGCGAAGCATTAACAGTATGCCTTAATGAAAAAGCAAGGATTGACCTTGGATTTATGGCAAAGTTATGTCATAAACCGGAAAACGAAGTAATAGAGGACTTGCAGGGAGTTATTTTCAAAAATCCGCTTACACAGGATTTTGAAACTTCTGACGAATACCTCTCCGGAAATGTAAGAAACAAACTAGCCACCGCAAGGGAATACGCACAGTATAATCCGGAATTTGCCATCAATGTAGCAGCTTTGGAAGCAGTTCAACCGCAGGAGCTTTCCGCTGGAGACATTGATGTACGACTGGGTGCAACTTGGATCGATCCAAAGTATATCAAAGACTTCATGAGCGAAGTATTGGATACAAATTATTGGGATTTGCGTAATCACAAAATAGACTGTAAGTTTAACGACATTACCGCCAAATGGATCATAGACGGGAAAACAAAGGATAAATACAATGTTAAGGTTAACAAGGTGTACGGAACACCGGAAATGAATGCCTATGACATTCTGGAGGATTCCCTTAACTTAAAAACCTGTGTGGTAACTCATACTTACATTGATGTAGACGGAAAACAAAAATCCAAGGTAGATAAGGATGCCACTATAGTTGCACAACAGAAGCAGGAAGCATTAAAGGAAGCATTCCAGTCCTGGATATTTGCGGATCCGGAACGAAGAGACGCATTAGTCAAGAAATATAATGAGACTTTCAATTCCACAAGACCAAGGGAATTTAACGGTGATTACATCACCCTGCCCGGATCCAATCCGAACATTACGCTGAAAAAGCATCAACGGGACAGCGTGGCACGAATTATCAGTGGAGAAAACACCTTGCTTGCTCATTGCGTAGGTGCAGGTAAGACATTTACCATGATTGCCGGTGCCATGGAGAGCAAGCGACTGGGACTTTGCAAAAAATCCATGTTTGTGGTTCCCAACCATTTAACGGAGCAATGGGGATCAGAGTTTAGAACACTATACCCGAATGCCAACATTCTCGTTGCTACGAAAAAAGATTTTGAACCAGCAAACAGACGAAACTTTGTATCCAGGATCGCAACTGGGGATTACGATGCTGTTATCATTGGTCACACGCAGTTTGAAAAGATCCCGGTATCGAACGAACGAAAAACGGCTTTCTACCAAGAAGAAATTGACAATGCCATTGCTGCAAAAGAAACAATGGATAGCAGACGGGATAAAAGCTCCATTAAGGATATTGAAGGATTCATCAGACAAACCAAGGCCGAGCTTGACCGAGCATTGAGCAAGGAAAAAGATGATGTTGTCACATTTGAGCAGCTTGGCGTTGATCGTCTTTTCGTTGATGAAAGCCATAACTTTAAGAATCTGAAAATGGCTACGAAATTGAGCAGGGTGGCAGGCGTACAGACTTCCAATGCAGGAAAGTCAACGGATATGCTCATGAAATGTCGTTACATGGATGAAATTACGGGTGGAAAGGGAATTACATTTGCAACTGGCACTCCTATTTCAAACAGCATGACGGAGCTTTACACCAATATGCGATACCTGCAGAACGCAAAGCTTAAGGAACTTGGCCTAAATCATTTTGACAAGTGGGCATCCTCGTTTGGCGAAACCATCACAGCGATGGAAGTTGCACCGGAAGGACAGACATATCGTGCTAAGACTAGATTTGCCAAGTTCTTTAACCTGCCGGAACTTATGACGATCTTTAAGGAATCAGCTGATGTGCGTACCTCTGATATGCTGAACCTGCCAGTTCCGAAAGCGGAATATATTGATGTGGTGCTTGAAAAGAGCGAGGAACAGCAACAGATCCTTGATTCCATCGGAGAGAGAGCAGAGAGGATCCGAAGCGGAAGCGTTGATATGAGCGTTGACAATATGCTCAAGATCACAAACGATGGAAGGAAGATGGCTCTTGACCAAAGACTTTACAGTGACCTGCTTCCGGACAATGCAAACTCCAAGGCAGCTGCATGTGCAGAAAATGTTGCGAAAATTTATAATGACACGATGGAGCAAAAGTCAACGCAGCTCATTTTCTGTGATCTGGGAACTCCCAGCAGTAGCACCAACAAGGAAATGGAAGGCAAATTCAATGTGTATGAGGACATTAAGCAAAAGCTCATGGAAAAGGGAATACCGGAAAATGAAATTGCCTTTATCCACGACTGTGAAGGAAGTAATTCCGAAAAGAAAAAGGACGAACTTTTTGCAAAAGTGAGATCTGGTAAGGTAAGGGTATTGCTTGGATCCACGCAAAAATTAGGTGCAGGCACGAACATTCAAGACCGGCTGATAGCATTGCACCATGTGGATGTGCCGTGGAGACCATCTGACCTTGAACAGCAGGAAGGACGAATCATCAGACAAGGCAACCAAAACCCTAATGTTAAGATATTCCGATACATTACCAAGGGTACATTTGACACTTATAATTGGCAGACGATCGAAAAGAAGCAGACATTTATAGGACAGATCATGACCTCAAAATCACCGGTAAGATCGCATGACGACATTGACGATGCTGCACTTAAATATGCTGAGGTTAAGGCTCTTGCTTCTGACAATCCGCTGATAGCAGAAAAAATGAATCTCGAAGTGGATGTGCAGAAACTTCGTGTATCAAAATCGGCTTACCAAAATCAGATTTATTCCTTGCAGGATAACATTGCGAAGCATTATCCGGAGCAGATACAGAATGACACGGAATTGATAAAGGGCTACAAGGAGGATATAAAGACCTACGAAGCAAACAAGCCAGCCGACAAGGAAGATTTTGAGATAACGATCGGGAACCGAACCTTTACGGATAAAAAGGAAGGCGTGCAGGCTCTGCAAGAAACGATACTTAACAACGCCAAGTTCATGGGCAGCTATGAAAAGATCGGATCCTATCATGGCTTTGACATACAGATGAAGTTTGAACTGATGTTTAAGCGGTTTGATCTGAAGCTTGTAGGGGAAACGGCTCACTATGTCAATGATGTAGGGCGAGACGCATTTGGCACGCTCACAAAGATCAACAATGTGCTTGACAATATGCCGCAGTTGCTCGATAACATTGAGCAAAGACTGGAAAACACGCAAAAGCAGCTTGAAATAGCCAAGGCAGAGGTTAACAAGCCATATCCGAAGGAGGAGGAACTGAATGAAAAGCTGAAACGCTTGTCCGAAGTGGATGCCCTTCTGAAAATGGATGAAAAGGATGTTGCAGTTATCGTTGACGAAGAAGTGAAATCCAAGGATACCAAGTCTTGCGAGGAAGAAAGCGAAGAACTGGACAACGAAATGGATATGGAATCTGACATTGACGAGGAGCCTGAAATGGATGAAGGAAGCGAACCGGAAACCTTTGCGGTGGCTTACCGTGATGCAGACAATAAGCCAAACATGGCATACCTACAATGCGACAGTAAGGAAACGGCAGAGGAATACATCCGAAGCTCCGTTCCTGGCAGCTCCATTTTGAGAAGTACCAACATACCGAAGGATGCAGTACCTGCGGGTAAGACGGCAATCAATGTGGAAATGGAAAAGGTGTACGCACAAAAGGCGGTAACACCGAAAAAGAGGGATAATTTAGATTTATAATATGGCAATGGCGGGGGCAAAAAAGCCCCTGCCATGCTAATTGATTAAAAAGTGGGGTAAGACGCATGACAGAAGATGAAAAGATAATGCTTGCCGGACACGGTTTTAAGGATTTTCGACAAGACATGGAAGGAAATGTAATTGCATGGAAAAAAGAGATCCCAAAGCATGAAATAGAAATTTACCTTATGCTGAATGAGGAAGAGGAAAGTTTTGACCTTTCTTATAAGGATCTTGCATCCAAGGACGAGACGGAAAACCGCGGGAAATGGAAAACGCTACATAACGGGATTGAGGATGTGGAATCTGCAATCGAGGTTTCAAATGATTGGCTTACGGATCAGGGTTACGGAGACATGGATACGGTGAAACCGGTATTTAACGCAGATCCGCAAAAAATAGCGGAGGACATAGACGAACTGGAGCGCAGCATAGACGGCGATGAATATGATGCCGCCTTTCCGGACAGGGAAGCGCACATAGCAGAATTAGCGCAGGACATTCGAAATGGCAACACGGAATTTCTGACAGAGTACCTGCATGCCTTTACCTTGCAAGAAGCGGAAGCGGAAAAGAAAATGGCGGAAGAGCTTCTGCGAAGGCTTGCGGAATACCAAGCATTTCGTGCATCGGTCAACATCAACATGGTTGCCGCTGAAATGGAAGAAGAGGAAAATTACAACAACCTTGATGGCATAATAGGCAATTCGGCACCAAAGGAGCATAAGAGAGTGCATATTAAGACCATGATCGAAGAAAACCGTAAACGCTTGGGGCTTTCCGGAGATCCGCAGGAATTAGCCGCCCAGGAAGAACAGAGGAATAGAAAGTGAGTATTTTTAGGAAAAGCGCATATAAGCGACTGCAAGAAGCAGTAGAAGATTCACAGAAAAAGATTCAGGCAATACAAATGTTGAAAAGAAGCGTGGGTAAAAGATCAAAGATTTATTACACGATCAAAAGGGAATACCAAATCAACACGATTTTGGAAATCATCTTTGCAATGGCTCTGATTGGCGGCATAGGATGGATGCTGAAAAGTGGAATATTAGTGCGAAGAGGTGATTTTTATAGGACTATCATATATATGGGTGGATATTTTGCGATTCTTTTTGTGTCATTTCTAATTTTGAAAAATAAGTTCTGCGATAACTGGAATACTTATTTTGAATGGTATAAGCTGAAAATGGGTGAATATGGAAGAACGGACGAACTGACAGCAAAGGATGTGAAAGCATTTGCCAAGTACCTGCCTTGTTTCGTGGCAGATAGGCTCATAGACGAACGAAAAGAGTAAACTGGCATATAAGGCATGGCTCCTATAATAAAAATGGATGGAATTGATATATGACACAAAAAATTAGACAAGACATCTCCCTGGGCAAGCAGATCCGCAGATTACGCAAACTGCGGCATCTTACCCAAGAAGATGTGACAAAACAAATGCAGCTCCGAGGATGCGATATTTCCCGAAGCATATACTCGCAGATCGAATGCGGCACCTATAACATCAGAGTTTCTGAACTGATTGCATTGGCTGATATTTTAGAGTGCGATATGAATACACTATTTGATGCTTGATTCAGTCAAGTTTATTTTCCGGATGGCGTATATGCCTGATAAAAATACTGCCAATATAAGTAAGCCCCAGTGCTGCATAATAATCTAATTCGCACCATCCGAGAAGCGTTGGAACATATTTATTCCAGATCGCCATTACGATAAACGCTTCTACAAAGAGGGCGACTGAAACAGAATCCAGTATTGATGATATTTTTTCCATAGTTTTTAACCTCTCTTTCTGATCTTATGGTCATAATGATCCAGCAGATGCTCTGACAGATCAAAAGCATTATCCAAGCAATTACGGATCTTGCGGAGATAGTCGATCTCATAATCATCATTCTGATCACAGTCCCATTTGTGCTTATCCATTTCGATGGTTGCATTTAGTGATACCATTTTAAGATACTCCGCTAATGCCTGCATTTCCTTCGGGTTTCCAGTTACATTGTTTTTTTTCATTGCATACTCCTTTATCTTATGTATAGCAACAAAAGGTTGCCTATAATCAATATATATTATTTTTCGAAAAATAACTTATGTGTGTACAAAAGTGGATCAACGCCAATAGAGTACCAAATGTAACCATTTATGATAAAGTATTAAAAGTATTGATTATCTGCATAAAATACCATATAATTAAAGTACCAATACATACGCTCGTTAGTTTAGGTACTATGGAGATCATTTTTATGGCAAGGAAAGCAATCACCTTTGGATATTGTCGGGTAAGCACACCCAGACAGAAGATCGGCAGACAGATCAACAACATCATGGCAGCATATCCGGATGCAATTATTTACCAAGACGAATTCACCGGAACACGCATGGATCGTCCGGCTTTCCAAAACATGATGAAGCAGGTTAAGTCCGGGGATACCATCGTATTTGATGAAGTATCCCGCATGAGCAGAAATGCGGAGGAAGGATATGCTCTGTATGAGGATCTGTACGAAAAAGGGGTTGACCTTGTTTTTCTGAAAGAACCGCACATCAGCACATCCGTCTATCGGGAAGCACTTAATACCGGAGTGCCGCTTACCGGAACAGATATAGATGACATACTGAATGGCGTGAACGCTTATCTGAAACGCCTTGCCCGAAAGCAGATTGAACTTGCTTTCCAATCTGCGCAGCAGGAGATCGACTACCTGCACAAGCGCACCTCGGAAGGCGTGAGGAGAGCGCAAGCTAATGGCAAAAGGGTAGGATGCGAACCTGGGCGAAAACTGACAACCAAGAAAAGCATTGAAGCAAAAGCTGTGATCCGGAAGTGGAGCAAAACTTTTGGTGGCTCTATGAAGGACACAGAGTGTATCAAGCTGGCCGGGATCAGCAGAAACACTTATTATAAATATAAAAGAGAAATGCTGCTTGAAATAAATGAATTGGTTAGTAGCAAATTTCTATACCTATAAAAAACGCCTCCTGTTTTTTTCGCAGGAAGCGTAATTCTTTAACACAGTTAATATTATGACGGTATCGACAAGTCCACCGCGATTCCGTTTAGACAGAAGCGGCCCTGTCCTTATGCAATTCGTGAGCAAACGGAGATGGGAGATCAAGATAGAGTGGTGCATAGAAGTCAATCATTATTTTACAAATAAAATCAAGGAAGGTATCATTGTAGGCCGATTCGACGATGTCTTCTAATTTTGCATCCTTAGACAATGAATGAACGCCGACACAAAAACAGGTCGGATCCACATCCCCTATGCTTACCGAGAGCTGAAAAAGGACTTCGTCATCAAAATGCTCCACTATATTTGTAATATCCTTGGCGTGCAGATAGATCCCGCTATTCGTTATTGATTTTTTTATGAGTGGCTGCAACTCCATCGCTTTTTTCACAGATGGGATACTGTTCTCATCAATCCGAGCGGTTTGTACATTTGTAGTATATGATTCTGTTATATTCATTTTTTCTACCTCCAAAGCTTACCAACTTGAGAAGTTAATGGTGGATCATCTTAAAACATCATTAACTACTTCCCATAGATCCAACCGACAACGAACGCATGTCCGTTATCTTCTGCAATAAATTCCACGCAATCCTCATTTTCCACAGCTTCCTCGTTTATTTGCGTGCCGTGTTTCTGCAGAGCTTCCAGGACAGCCATGAAAGCATCACGCTTCACGAACGGAGCAACAACAAAATCATTGTATTTTATCCGCAACTGATACCGCATATTATAGCCAACTTTCATTGTTTTGTATCTCCTTTTGATATTTCCTTTCGCCTTTGTTTTACCGTGATAAGTTCATTAATGAGTGCTTTTGCTTCACTATAGGCTTCGATGCTCATTAAGTGATCCAATGTATTTAACAGGCTTATCTCCAGTCGTTCAATTTCCTCGTTCGTCACATCATTCCTTATGAGTTGCTTAATATATCCCTGCTTGCTGGCTTTTGTTCTTAGCTGATCAATTATATCCTTGTCTTTTTCTTTGTTTAAACGGATATTCATTAATGTCGTCTTTTCCTTTTGATATTTCTCCTGGGCTTTCTTTAATGAATCACTTCGACTTTGCTGCATTATATTTTCTCCCCTAAATATCTAGGTTATTAGATTTACCCTTTGAATGATTCTGGTGATTCTTTTTTTGATTAGCGATACTTCTTTGGGTATTTTGCTTTATCATTCCTCGTATATTTACTCGACTTGTCCCTTTGGGATGGAATATATGATTTTTATTATGAGTTCTACCTAAATCAGTCTCTTGACAATCACGCATACATCTCATTATCCAAGGATGTTTTATCGTCAAATCCTTTAAGATTTTTGATACAGCAAATGTTGTCAATGGTTTCAAAGAAACATATACGGAACCCTGTTGCCACTTAAAGCCATTCGCTATCATATGTTTTTTTATATCTTCATATCCCCTTCTCCAATCTGAAGATGGATAATATCTTTGTAGCATTTTAGTATCAAGGTCGAAAGCTACCTGTTTTTTTACTGTTTGTGACATGGATT
>JAEEGL012557469.1_pt1 | contig 48114 bp, 39 predicted proteins | sample 9134231 | NCBI WGS metagenome assembly JAEEGL01 (sample SAMN16246548, study PRJNA631951) | gut metagenome | biome: gut microbiome; feature: rumen; material: fiber-attached | host: Bos | place: Iran: Karaj | collected 2018-10 | reverse complement strand
ATCTTATCGTAGGCCTCGTCACGATTATTTGGCCACTCTTGCTGCTTTTCTTCAAGCGTAAAGTGTTGGACGCACAATGGATGATGATGACGGCATTGTTGCTTTTCGGCCTTTCGGCAATCATCTACAGTTCCTTCTTCAACACCTTCCTGAAAGGGGAGTATCTGTTGGTAATCATGTATATGATTGTGTCGCTCTGCGTACTTCCGGTGACACAAGCCGCTGTGGCCATCTTCACGCATGTCAAAGGCGCAACCTACTCTTCGCGAGTGCTGGTGATACCGTCGCTGGTTACTGTGTTGTTGATGGGTGCTTCGGTAACCATTGGTGGTGCCGATATGTACCGCTTGTGGATTGCGCGAGGAGCCGATTGGATGGCCGGTGAGTTCTTTTCCGGCAGCTGGCGCTATAACCTCATAGTGCTCGTGCACTATTACACCTATTGGATTGTCTTGATTGGCGAGGCTGTCTACATGGCGATATATGTCGCAGTCCGATTGTCGCGTTTCAACCGTATGCTGAAAGAGTATTACACCGACCAGCAACACAATTCACACTACATACGTGGCATCTATCTGACGGTGGGTATCAACTGCCTTTGCGTGATTGTCAACTATGTTTTCTTCCCATTCAATACCCCGCGTCCAGAAGGAGTGGTGGGGGTGATATGTCTGCTGCAGTCAATCGACCTTTTTCTGCTTGGCTGGTATTTCTACCACTTGAACTACAGCGCTGAAAACCTAGGCGATCGATTCCGTAACGCCAACAAGTATGGACGGAGCAACCTTACAGAGCTGGGTGATCAAATCATTCAATATGTCGAGCGGGAGAAAGGGTATCTCAATCCCGACCTCTCGGTGTTTATGTTGAGCGAGATATTCAAGGTGTCGCAAGACGATGTCGTCGATGCCATCCATAGGCTTCATGGCACTCCGTTCGGCGAATATGTGGATAGTTTGCGCATCGAACACGCCATTGCCTTCCTTGAGGAACATCCTGCGTTCAACGTCGACGACAACGAGCACCTGTCGATGTTGGCGCATACCAGTGGCTACACCGATACCGATGCCTTGCAACAGTCGTTCAGCAAAGTGCTGCAGACGACCGTCGAAGAATGGAAACAACGTCAATAGTTGTATTTTACACCCCAGCGTGCCTTTAGGCTGCGACGGGTTTCTTCCTCGCGCGGTGTGGTGCCGGGTTCATAGAACTTGGTTCCTTCAAGACCTTGAGGCAGATACTCTTGTTCGGTGAAATTGCCGGTAAAGTCGTGGGCATACTTGTAACCTTCGTGATAACCCAGCTCCTTCATCAGTTTGGTGGGGGCGTTGCGGATATGAAGCGGTACCGGCAAGTCGCCCGTACGACGGATAATCGAGGTGGCGTTTTCCAATGCCATATAGGTGGCGTTGCTTTTGGCCGAACAAGCCAGATAGCAGGCACATTGAGAGAGGTTGATGCGGCATTCGGGATAACCTATTTTGCTCACCGCGTCGAAGGTGGCGTTGGCCAGCAATAACGCGTTGGGGTTGGCATTGCCAATGTCTTCGCTGGCGAAGATGAGCATACGGCGTGCGATGAAGAGGGGATCCTCGCCCCCTTCAATCATTCGCGCCAGCCAGTAGACGGCGCCGTTGGGGTCGCTGCCACGCATGCTCTTGATAAATGCCGAGATGATGTCGTAGTGCATTTCGCCAAGCTTGTCGTAGAAAGCGAGGTTTTGCTGCACCACATCGGTGGCACGCTTATTATCAATGATGATGTTCTTGCCACCTATACGGTTCACGACAAGTTCGATAGCGCTCAGCAGCTTCCTTGCGTCGCCACCGCTGATGCGCATCAATGCCTCGTCCTCTTTCACCTCGACGGTGATACCTTGCGAAGCATAGTAGCGTACCGCCGAAGCAATCAGTCGACGCATGTCAGCCTCGCCGAACTCTTTGAGGACATAGACCTGACAACGGGAGAGCAGGGCCGAGATGACTTCGAACGAGGGGTTCTCGGTGGTGGCGCCTATCAGGGTGATGGTGCCACGCTCGACGGCACCCAGCAGCGAATCCTGCTGGGCCTTGTTGAAACGATGTATCTCGTCGATAAAGAGAATGGCACCCTCTTCCTCCTGGGCGGCATTGATCACCTCGCGCACCTCCTTCACTCCGCTGCTGATAGCGCTAAGCGTATGGAACGGGCGTTGCAAGGTGTGGCTGATAATCATGGCCAGGGTGGTCTTGCCGATGCCCGGAGGGCCCCAGAAAATCATAGAGGGAATCTGGCCACTCTCTATCAATGTGCGAAGAACAGCACCTTGTCCGATAAGGTGCTGTTGTCCGATATAGTCTTCCAGGCTCTTGGGCCTCAGTATTTCCGCTAGCGGTGTCATATTATCAGCATCGCGTCGCCATAGGTGGAGAAGCGATATTTTTCCTTGATGGCGGTTTGGTAGGTTTCCATCAGCAACTCAGGACCTACGAAGGCGCTCACCATGATAAACTGGCTGCTCATGGGGTGATGGAAGTTGGTGACCATCATGTCGGCAATGGTGAAGTCGTAGGGAGGGAAGATGAACTTGCTGGTCCATCCGTCGAAGGGACAAATCTTGCCGGGAATGGTCACGGCGCTTTCGAGGGCACGCATCGAGGTGGTACCGACACAGCAGATGCGGTGGCCGTTCTGCTTGGCATTCATGATGGTGTCGCAGACATTCTGGTCGATGTGCATCTCCTCGGCATCCATGCGGTGCTTGGAGAGGTCTTCCACCTCAATGGGCTTAAACTCACCCATACCGGTGTGGAGCGTCAGCTCGACCCACTTCACATCTTTAATCTCCATGCGTTTCAGAAGCTCGCGGCTGAAATGCAGACCAGCGATAGGAGCCGCCACCGAGCCTTCGTGCTTGGCATAGATTGTCTGATAGTTCTCGGCATCGCTCTTCTCGATGTCGCGCAGGCGGCGCAACTCGTCGGGCAGCGGGGTGCGGCCCATTCCGCGCACAATGCTGATGAATTCTTCGTGCGTACCGTCGAAGAGGAAGCGGATTGTGCGGCCACGCGAGGTGGTATTATCCACCACCTCGGCCACCAGCGCGTCGTTGGTACCGAAGTAGAGTTTATTGCCTATCCTGATTTTGCGGGCGGGATCGACGATGACGTCCCACAGGCGCATCTCTTCATTCAACTCGCGCAACAGCAGCACCTCGATACGTGCACCGGTCTTTTCTTTCTCGCCTTCGAGCAGCGAGGGGAAGACGCGGGTGTTGTTGGCCACCACCACATCGTCGGTGTCGACATATTCAATGAAATCTTTGAACTGACGGTGTTCCACTTGGCCGCTGTCGCGATGGAGCACAAGCATACGCGCCTCGTCGCGGTTGCGTACGGGCTTTTCGGCGATCAGGTCTTTTGGCAGATTAAATCTAAATTGCGATAGTTTCATCTCTAGCTAGGATCAAAAACATCCCTATAACGAAGAAAAAAGAAATTATTGTATATCACATCGAAAAAAAAGTTGCGACGGGCTGTACCGAGACCGAAATGCATACGGCATTTCTTCTGCATTTCTATTGCTGTTCTTTTCCCCCACCCCTCATCCCCTCCCTGGGGAGGGGACGGAGAGGGGGTTGAACATATTAGAGTTCTAAAGGAACAACAAAAGAACAGATTGTAAACAACTGTAGAACAGGCGGTATTTGGCCGCCTTGCATCGAAAACGAAACAGGTGGCGGTTAAAGCTTCGACCGTTTGAGAAGGAAGGGGAGGATAACCTGATGGAAGCCTTGAGCAACGTCGACGGGCACATAGTCGATCATATACTGCTGCGAGCGCTGGCGCAAGTCGTTCTGAAGACGGTTCATCTCGCGGCTGTAGGCTTCGGCCAGCTCGCTGGGATTCAGGCGCAGGCGTCGGCCGCTCTCGAGGTCGACAAACTGATAGGGGCGAGCTCCGTAGTCGAGGTCAAGTTCCCGTGCCCGGTCGAAGGTGTGGAAAAGGACCACTTCGTGCTTATTATGGCGCAGATGACGCAGGGCATCGAAGAGGGCATCATGCTCGTCGGGTTGCACAAAAGCGTCGGTGAAAAGCACCACCAACGAGCGGCGATGCAACTGCTCGGCGGTGAGGTGGATGGCCTCGATTAGCGAGGTGGTACGCATGGGGCGCTCGTCAGGCTTGACGGGTTGCAGCAACTCGTCGAGTTTTCCGTAGAGGTAACGCTGATGTACAGCGCTGCTGCGACAAGGGGTCTGGAAATCGATACCTTGGCTGAGCAGAGTCAATCCGAAGGCATCGCGCTGACGGTGCAGCAACTCGACCAGAACGGCGCTGGCGTAGACGGCGAAGGTGAGCTTGTTGGGATGCTCGGTATCGCCTTGGCCCTCAAGGGGGAAATACATTGAAGTGCTTTGGTCGATAAGCAACTGGCAGCGCAGGTTGGTTTCCTCTTCGAACTGTTTGACGTAGAGGCGGTCGGTGCGGCCATAGAGATGCCAGTCGATATGACGCGTGCTTTCGCCGGTGTTGTACTGGCGATAGTCGCTGAATTCGACAGAGAAGCCGTGGAACGGACTTCGATGGCGGCCGGTAATAAAGCCCTCGACCACCTGCTTGGCAAAAAAGTCGAGGGCTTTGTAGCGGCTGATTTGTTCTTGCTGCATTATTACAGCAGGGCGTTGAGTTTCTCAGCGAGGGTTTCTTTGGCCACGAGGCCGACGCATTTGTCCTTCACTTCGCCACCCTTGAAGAAGAGCACGGTGGGAACGTTGCGGATGCGGAAACGGGCAGCCAGGTCGCTGCACTCGTCGACGTCGGCGGTGCCGACAACGGCTTTGCCTTCATATTCGGCGGCGATCTCCTCGACACGGGGAGCCAGCGCCTTGCAAGGACCGCACCAGGTGGCGCCGAAATCGACCATCACCGGCATCGGAGAATTCATCAGTTCATCGAAGTTCTGTTCTGTTACTTTCATTTCTTATTATATTTTATTGTTTCCTTTTTTCCCACCCCTCATCCTCTCCCTTGGGGAGGGGACGGAGAGGGGGTTGATATTAATGTTATTTTGCACGGAAATAAATGGTCATCGGCACCCCGTGGAAGTCCCACAGCTCGCGCATGCGATTCTCGACAAAGCGGCGATACGGGTCGCGCACATACTGAGGCAGGTTGCAGAAGAAAACAAACTGCGGGTAGGGGGTCGGGAGCTGGGTGATGTACTTAATCTTGACCCACTTCCCTTTGACGCTGGGCGGCGGGTTCTGCTCCTTGACAATGGGGAGCAGCGTGTCGTTGAGCTCGGCGGTGGAGATGCGGCGGCTACGTGCCTCATATACCGCACGGGCTGTTTCGAGCACCTTAAATATGCGCTGCTTGTTGATGACCGAGGTGAAAATGACGGGCACATCGTCGAAGGGGGCGATGCGTTCCTTAATGAGTTGCTCGAAGTCGCGGTGGGTATTGGTCTCTTTCTCAATCAAATCCCACTTGTTGACCACCACCACAACCCCCTTGTGGTTGCGCTGGATGAGCGAGAAGATGTTGAGATCTTGCTGTTCGATTCCCTGCGAGGCATCGAGCATGAGGATGCAGACGTCCGAGGCTTCGATGGCGCGCACCGACCGCATGACCGAGTAGAACTCCAGGTCTTCGCTCACCTTCGATTTGCGACGCAAGCCAGCGGTATCGACAAAGTTGAAGTCGAAACCGAAGAGGTTGTAGCGCGAATAGATAGAATCACGCGTAGTGCCGGCGATGGGGGTGACCACCGAACGCTGCTGTCCGGTGATGGTGTTGATGAAGGAACTTTTGCCCACATTGGGACGACCCACGACTGCGATGCGGGGCAACCCGTCGGTGGGGTCTTCCTCGCCGGCATCGAAGTCCTTGACCAGGGCGTCGAGCAGGTCGCCGGTGCCGCTGCCGGTAATGCCGGCGATGGGGTAGGGGTCGCCCAATCCGAGGCTGTAGAACTCGGCCAACCCGTCCATCTGTGCCGAGTTGTCGACCTTGTTGGCCGCCAGCACAACGGGTTTAGGTTGACGACGGAGCATCTCGGCCACGTCCTCGTCCATCGGTGTGAGCCCTTCGCGGGCATCGACGACAAAGAGTATCATGTCGGCCTCTTCGACGGCCAATGCCACCTGTTTGCGGATTTCCACTTCAAACTCGTCGTCACCACCCATGACATATCCACCGGTGTCGATAACAGAGAAGTGCTTGCCGTTCCAGTCGGCATGACCGTACTGACGGTCACGCGTAACGCCACTGGTTTCGTCGACAATGGCGTTACGTGATTCCGTGAGCCGGTTGAAGAGCGTGGATTTGCCCACATTGGGGCGTCCTACTATCGCTATTATATTCATTCTGAGTGTTAGAGTATGCGGGTGCGGCTGTTGCTGCCAATGAGCACATTGAAGCCCAGCTTGAAGTTAAAGCCCTTCATCTGGGTGAGGTACATGCTGCTGGCATAGTCCATCATAACATAGGCCTGCAACAGGGTGGCGGGGGTCAGGATAATGCCGACACCCGGGTTGAGGAAGTTGCTGAGGGTGATGTTGTTCAGGCCCGAACCGTCGTAGACAATCGACGAACCGGCAATGACCTCAATCCAGTTGAACAGGTTGACGCTGGCCGAGAGGGTGGTGTTAAAGCGGAAAGTATTTTTCAGCTCGCTAATACCGCCTTCACCCAAGTCAAGCTCCACATCGCTGGCGTGGTTGATGGTCTTGGGTTTGAGCAGACCGCGGTCCCACTGACCGTGGAAGAGGATGCCGGCCTTGAGCAGACCCAGGTTCACCGAGGCACCGATGTTCATCTTGGTTGGGATGGTGTAGTAGTAGTCGTTGCCACCCATCTGGAATTCGGGTATCATGCCCTTGATCTGACCGTTGAGGTAGTTCATCAGCGAGTCGGTGTTCACGCTACCGCCGCTGAGAAGCTCAGAGATGTCCATGCCGTTGAAGTCGATCGAACCCTGGGGGTTGGAGGGACGCAGGGTGACCACGTTCTGCTGCCAGTGGATTCCAGGCGAAAGGTCGATGATGGAGGCCGAAATCGAGAAGATGCCGAGGTCGTATTTGGCACCGAGGTCGATGGCATAGCCGGTGTTGCCGTTGTTGATGTCGTAGAGGCTCTTGGCCACATCGCCGAGGTTGTTGCGGATGTCGTTGGCGATAGCGCCAAAGTCGAATCCGTTGGCGGTATCGATGGGCACCACCGAAGCGCCGGCCACCTCGTAGTACATGTGGGCGTGGACACTATTGTAGTCCTCGTCGGTCTCGAAGGTCACCTTGGTGTTGTCGGTCTGCATGTTGATCAGACCCGAGAGGAGCTTCACGTGGGCACCCACGGTGAGACCCGTCATCGGCACATGGAAGCCGGCACCGACGCTGGTCTCGAGATACATCTGCATGTTGAAGAAGTCGCCGTCGAGGATGGGCATCACAGGATAGGCCGACCCATCGGGCTGCACGTTGCCGTTGAGCACGAAGTTGATGGCATCCATAGGCAGGCCCAGGTTGAAGTTGGTCTTCAACTGCACGTTAGCGTCGACGAAGACACCGGCGATGCGCATACCGAGGCCCAGCAGGTTGACATCCATGCCCAGACGGAACTTGTTGTTCTCAGTCAGACAGTCGAGGGTGTGGTTAATATCGATCACGTTGACGTTCTGGTTGGCATCGTAGTGGGCAATATCGCCGATAGCCAACGGAAGACCCAGCTGCAGGGCGTTGAGACCCGGCAGCGACAGGTAGAGCGTCGAAGGGAAGAAAGCGGGGTTCAGCTGGTTGCTCTGCGGCGTGCGCTGGGCGAAATAGAAGAGGTTGTTGGTCTCGTTGTAGCTGAACGACTGGGCGCCGACCGAAGCGGTACCGAGCGCAAGAAGGGCAGTCAGAATGATGATCTTGTTTTTCATAATTGTATCCTCCTTGTTTTAGTTGTTACCATTACCATTGCCACCGATGATGTCGCCGATCACAGGAATGTTGCTCAAACCGGGAATGCTTCCGAAGCCGTCGAAGAGCGGCATGTCGATCACGATATTGGGGTTGAGCTGGATGTGCAGGCGGACATTCAGGTAGTCGTCGGGACGCACGCGCATGCGCTTGTTCTCATTATTATAGTTGGTGCGCAACGAGAGGTCGAGACGCAACTTGGCGGCGTTGAGGAAGTTCTGGAGCGACCCCACGGTGAGCGCCACCGGAATGTTGGCGATGCCGGGGCGGGCGGGATTCGACTGGTAAACGCCGGGGAGGCCGGTGGCCATCGTGTCGGCGGCAGGAATGACACGACCAGTAAACATGGTGTCAATCTCATTATCGTTAGCGTCGAGGAAGGTGGCGTCGAGGCCGAACTCGAGGGGCATGGCGTTCTCAAGGACGAGGAAAGCCACCACATTCGACGAATCCATGCTCACAGCCCCTTCGCCGAAAAGCTTGGTGAGCGTCGAGTCGAGGATATCGAAAATCGACTCGTTCTGCTCCGAAGCGTTCTGGTTGAGCTCGAGGGGATAGCTGAAAGTAAGGCCACCGATGCCCACCTCGAAGGGGACGCGCACCGCCAGGTCGGCGTTGTAGTAGAACTTGGTCATCTGCAGGCTGTCGAGCAGCTTGGAGAACTCGTTGTTCTGAATCGAGGCGAAATCGCTCATGTTGTCAACCAAGATACCGTTGTCGACCAGCAGGTGCAGCTTGAAGCTGAAGGTGATGTTGCGCGGCAGGCGGTTGATGATCGACGCCAGGTTGATCTGGTTGTCGCCCGAGAGGTCGAGCGAACCGCCCTCGACAATGTCGTCAATCTGGACCGAGAGACCGTCAGGGAGGCCAAGGTAGTTGTACATAGCCCCGTTGTGACCCTCATAGATGATTTCGAGCGAGTCGATGATGGCGGTGACATATTCGCGCAGCGTCTCATTGACGGTCGGCGAATTACTGTAGCCGCTGATGTGGGCCGTCAGGTCGAGCAGCAGACGCTCGATGCTGATATCGGCCTCGACGAGGTTCTGCAAATCGGCCTTGTCGAAGAGGTCGATGGGAATGCTGTAGCTGATAGTGGTATCGACCTGCATCAGGATAATTCCGGTGGCCGACTTGGCGCCATTGTGTTTGACGCGGGCCTGACCACGCTTCGAATTACCGCCCTGGGGCACGATGCTGTCGTTGAAGGAATCAGAATAGAGGAACACAATGGTGGTGTCGTTGAGCTCGAGGTTGCCCGACATGGTGCCGTCGAACGACATCAGCAGGTCGCGCAAATTGAGCTGGCCGCTGCTTACCACAGGCAAGCGGTAGGTGGGGTTGAGCTCACCCTGCACTCGGTAGGGGTGGCGCAACAACTCGCGTTCGTCTGGACTGCATGCCACCATGAGCAGCGCAGCAGCCGTCAGACACAGGCAAAGGAACCTTTTTTTCATAGTTGTAACATGTTTATTTGATGAATATTAATTCTTGTTGATACGCATGCAGAAGAAGGAGCGGTACACAAACACCAGAGCCACCACGAGGAAGGCGATGCCGAACCACGGAGCCATCTGGCGGAAGCCGGCGCTGATGGCAATCTCCATGGCCAGCACACCGAAGAGGGTGGTGAACTTGATGATGGGGTTGAGGGCCACCGAAGAGGTGTCTTTGAAGGGGTCGCCTACGGTGTCGCCCACCACGCTGGCATCGTGCAACTCGGTGCCTTTGGCCTTCATGTCGACCTCGACCACCTTCTTGGCATTGTCCCAAGCGCCGCCGGCGTTGGCCATGAACATGGCCTGGAACAGACCGAACACGGCAATCGAGATGAGGTAGCTGATGAAGAGGCACACGGCATTCTGGCCACCGATGCTGGCCGGCGACGAGAGGCACGCAAAGGCCAGTGCAAAGCAGAAGATGGCGATAAAGATGTTGATCATACCGCGCTGGGCATAGTTGGTGCAAATCTTCACCACCTCCTGGCTCTTCTCGGTATCGGCCTTCTTGGGTGCGTTGGGGTCGAGCTTGATATTGTCCTTGATATACTCGACGGCACGGTTGGCACCGGTGGTGACAGCCTGCATCGAGGCACCGGTGAACCAGTAGATGACGCAGCCACCCAGGATGAAGCCAAGGATGGAGTAGGGGTTGAGCAGGTTGAGAATCGAGGCGGGTTCGATGCCGAGGGTCTTCTCAATCATCAGGATGAGGCTGAAAATCATCGTGGTGGCACCCACAACAGCGGTACCGATAAGGACAGGTTTCGACGTGGCCTTGAATGTGTTACCGGCGCCGTCGTTGGCCTCGAGATAGTATTTGGCCTTCTCGAAGTCGGGCTTGAAACCGAACTCCTGTTCCACCTCGCGGGTGGTCTTCTCCACGTCGTCCTCGATGAGGCTCAACTCATAGACGCTCTGTGCGTTGTCGGTCACAGGGCCGTAGCTATCGACGGCGATGGTCACGGGGCCCATGCCCAACATACCGAAAGCCACGAGGCCGAAGGCGAAGATGGAGGCATACTGCGGCAGCACGGCGGTGAGGTCGAATCCCACGGTCGACATATAGGCCATCAGCATCAGCACGAAGAAGACCAGACCGGTCCAGAAAGCGCTCATGTTGCCGGCCACCAGGCCGCTGAGGATGTTGAGGCTGGCTCCACCGTGGTCCGAGGCGGACACCACCTCGTGCACATGTTTCGACTTGGGCGAGGTGAACACCTTGGTCAGCTCGGGGATAAGGGCGGCGCCCAGGGTGCCGCAGCTGATGATGACCGCCAGCGCCAGCCAGGCGTTGCCGGGGAGGGTGTCTTTAAGCATGAAATAGCTGGCCAGGAACGTGCCGCAGATGCTCAGCACCGAGGTGATCCATACCAGCGAGGTGAGGGGCTGCTCGAAGTCGAGGTCGTCGGCTTTGCTATAGCGGGCCTTGGCGATGGCGCCGTTGATATAGTAGGCCAGCACCGAAGCCACGATGCCGAGGATACGCATCACGAAAATCCATACCAGCAGGGGCACCTTGTACTCGTCGGGAACAGCCAGCAGGATGAAGCTCACCAGGGCCACACCCGTCACGCCGTAGGTCTCGAAACCGTCGGCGGTAGGTCCGATGCTGTCGCCGGCATTGTCGCCCGTGCAGTCGGCGATGACACCCGGGTTGCGGGGGTCGTCCTCGCCAATCTTGAACACCACCTTCATCAGGTCGCTTCCGATATCGGCAATCTTGGTGAAGATGCCGCCCGCGATACGCAGGGCCGAGGCACCCAGACTCTCACCGATGGCGAAGCCGATGAAGCACGAGCCGGCCAACTCTTCGGGCATGAAAAGCAGGATGACCAACATCAGCACCAGCTCGATGCAGATAAGCACGATGCCGATGCTCATACCGGCACGCAGCGGGATGTTGAGCAGGTCGAGCGGACGACGGCGCAACGAGGCGAAAGCCATGCGGGCGTTGGCGTAGGTGTTCATTCTCACACCGAACCAAGCCACACCGTAGCTGCCCAGGATGCCGATCACCGTCCATCCCAGAATGAGCAGCACGGCGCCGCCGCTCATCTTGCTCAGCACACCGAAATAGAGTGCTATGGCGGCACCGATGAAGAGGAAGAGGAGCAACAGGAACTTGCCCTGCTGCTTCAGGTAGGTCGAACAGGTCTTGAAAATCACGTTGCCGATTTCGAGCATCGAACGGTGAGCCTTCAGACGGCGCACCTTGTTGAACTGCCAGAAGCCGAACAGCAGGCCCAGCACCACAACGGCAAAGCCCCAATAAAGAATCGAAGCAGTTTCGGTCGAGGCGAAGCCCTGCGGCATTTGCAGGTCAGCCTCGCTGGCCGACGCCAAAATGGGCGTAGCCAATGCAAGCAAACTTAGTGTTAATTTCTTCATATAGTGTGTATTTTGTAATTATTCCTTATATAAATCAAAATACAAATGTAAACAAACTTTCTTAAATTACCAAAAAAAATTTTAAACCTATCGTTTTTTCACCCCTCAAACGGTTCGAAAAAGTGGAAAAGGAAAGGATGAATGTAATAAGCGGAAAACACAAATTTTCTCACTATTTTAGGCCTAAACTTTCCATCCTATGACACCGCCAAAACACCGTCTGTTTTACGGTTGTTTTACGCTTGTTTTACGGTTGTATTACGCTTTTAAACCGTAAAACAACCGTAAAACAGCAGAAGAAATAGCGTTAAACAGACGTTATATTATTGTATATTATATTGTTATGATAAATTCATATTATGTGTTAATTTTGGTTAATAATAATTGTGTTTTCAAACTATCGTTGTCTTCAAAATATGCATAATTGCAAAATAATTGGATTACAGAAACGGGTTTCTGTGGGGTGTTTTTTCAACAGGCGAAAAAAGAATGTGGAAAAATATTTTTAATATATGATTTTTTATGCGTATCTTTGCAGCATGAATAACTACAGCGACATGGCCTCACAGATGGCCAATTTCTTATTGACAGTGAAAGCAGTAAAGCTCAACAACGAGCATCCTTTCACGTGGGCTTCCGGGCGCAAATCGCCCATTTATTGTGACAACCGAGTCACTTTGTCGTATCCCGAGATACGTACTTTCATCCGTCAACGCTTCGTCGACGTAATCCGCGAGCAGTGGGGCGACGTCGATGTGATAGCCGGCGTGGCCACGGGCGGCATCGCTCAGGGCGCCCTGGTGGCGCAGGAGCTGGGCAAGCCGTTTGTCTATGTGCGTTCCGAGCAGAAGAGCCACGGCCTCACCAACCAAATCGAGGGCGAGATCCACGAGGGTCAGTCGGTCGTGGTGATCGAAGACCTGGTGTCGACCGGCAAGAGTTCGCTCATCGCCGTCCGCGCCCTGCGCGAGAAAGGCTGCATCGTCAAAGGTATGGCCGCCATCTTCACCTATGGCTTGCAGGTGGCTGCCGACAACTTCGAGCAGGAGAAAGTCGACCTGGTGACCTTGACCAACTACGACACCCTCATCGGTGTGGCCAAGGAGCAGGACTATATCCGCCACGACGCCCTCGAGAGCCTCGCCGCCTGGCGCCGCAACCCCGAGCAGTGGAGCAAAGATCACGGCGAGTGAAACGGGAGGAGATGATGAAAGCGGTTGGAGGAATGCGGAAAGCACTAGTGCTGGCATGCGTCAGTATGGCTTTTCTTTTCCCGCCCGCGGCCGCCCGCTCGCAGCAGGCTCAATCGGCCGACAGCCTTGTGGTGGTGTCGCTCCCCGAAGGACAGCGCATCGATCTGGTGTGGGTCGAAGGAGGCGATTTCACCATGGGTAGCAACCGCGGCGTCACCCAACGGCACCAGTATATGGCCACTCGCCCGGAGCATCGCGTCAAGGTGGGTTCCTACTTTATGGCCCGCTTCGAGGTGACCCAGGGTGTTTGGCGTGCTGTGATGGGCGAGAACCCGTCGAAGTTTGCCGGAAACGGCAGCGATTCGCTGCCCGTCGAGCAGGTGAGCTGGAACGAAGCCCAGCGCTTCGTGACCATGCTGAGCCAGCTGACAGGCCGCCGCTTCCGTCTGCCCACCGAAGCCGAATGGGAGTATGCCGCACGCGGCGGTGTGAAGTCGCACAGGCTCACCTTCGCCGGATGCGACCGTTCGCAGCTTGAGAAGCATGCGTGGTTTACCGTCAACAGCGAGCGTTCGACCCACCCTGTAGGCAGCCTTGCCCCCAATGAGCTGGGTCTCTACGACATGAGCGGCAACGTAGCCGAGTGGTGCAGCGACTGGATGGCACCCTACGACGCTGCCGACCAGACCGACCCTCGCGGACCGCGCGTCGGCAGCAGCCGCATCCTGCGTGGCGGTCACTACAACAGCGCTTCGCCAGCGTGCTCGGTCTACGACCGTAGCTGGTATGTCCCCACCGCCACAAGCGAGTATTTCGGTCTGCGTGTGGTGCTGGACGAGGAGGCGGAAGAGAATTGATGAAAGCGGGAAGTAAAAAATGAAGATCAAGGATAAAGAGTTTAAGACGTTTGTCAGCGAGGCCGAACTCGACGCCATCGTGCAGCGGCTGGCCGGCGAGATAAGCCGCGACTGCACCGGGGCCGACCTGGTGGCCTGTCCGGTGCTGACGGGAGCCTATATGTTCGCCTCCGACCTGCTGCGTCGTCTCACCGTCCCTGCCGAGGTGCGTTTTGTGCGCTACTCCTCCTACAGCGGCCTTGCCTCGACCGGCGAGGTGCACTGTCAGCTGCCTTTCCCCGAGTGTGTGAAGGGCAGGGATGTGCTGCTGGTGGAGGACGTCATCGACAGTGGCCTCTCGATGGAGGTCATGCTGCGCGAGGTACGTGCCTTGCAACCCCACAGCATCAAAGTGTGTGCCCTTTTCTTCAAGCCCCACGCCTTCAAAGGAAGCTACAAGGTCGACTATGTGGGCCGCGAGATAGGCGACGAGTTTATCGTCGGCTACGGTATGGATTATGACGAGCAGGGCCGCACCCTGCCCGAGGTATTAAAGATTAGCGAATAGAAACTAAACGTCAAGACACAAATATGACGAAACGGCATTCCCTACACCTGTTGCTTGTGGCAGCCTCGACGCTGCTGCTTGCTTCGTGTAACCTCTTCACCCATGAAGAGACACACATCAACGTAGACCCCGCCATGCTGACCGGCAAATGGCAGCAGGACGGGTCGCAGGTCTTTTGGCGCTATGTGGCCGACGGCACAGGTGTTACCTGGGACGAGAGCGAAGATATCACTGAAGAGGAGTCGAACCTCACCTTCGAATGGACCATCAACGGCGACCGGCTGACGCATGTCTTCCGGGGCGAGCAGGGCAACCAGGCGGTACCCAAAGTGTACACCGTCAAGGAAATCAGCTCCTCGGCCATGCGATGGATGGACGATTACAAGATGGAATACAACTTCACCAAAACAGAATAGGGGTCATGAAGAAAGGATGGAAGATAGCACTCATCTCGCTGGGGTCGCTGCTGGGACTGGTGATTGTGGCGGCCGCCGTGGTGCTGTGGCTTGTGTTCACGCCAAGCCAGCTTACTAAGATAGTCAACAACCTGGCCGGCAAGTATGTGACCTGCGAGACCCACTTCGGCCGCGTCAACCTCACCCTCTTCAAGACCTTCCCCGATGCGGGCCTCACCATCGACGACGTCTATGTGGTCAACCCCATGCAGGGCGCTCCCAGCGACACGGTGGCCTCGGTGGGCAACCTCACCGTGGGTGTCGACGTGAAACGCTACCTCAAGGAGAAAGAGGTGGTGGTGCACCAGGTGCTGCTCGACCGCGTGAATGCCAACCTCTACATCGACAGCACCGGCAAGAGCAACTTCGACATCTTCCCCCACAGCGACGACAAGGACACCACGAAAAGCAGCTTCAGCCTCGACAGCCTGCCCGATATCGACCTGAAAAGGGTCAAGGTCAGCAACCTCGATGCCACCTTGCGCAACGAACAGGGGCGCATGGATGCCTCGGTCTGTGACCTCGGTATCAACATCGTGGGCACCCTGCGTGAGGGTAGGGTGGACGCCTCGCTCGACCTTGGTAGCGACCGGATCGCCCTCACGACCCAAGACTCTACCGGCGCCTCCTCGCTCGATGCCTTGCTTGAAGACATGAAGCTGGCTCTCAAAGCCGAAGGCAACCTCGACCAGGTGGCCGGCAAGTTGAAACTCTCGGTCGAGAACGGCCAGTTCAACAATATGGTGAACCCGACGCTGCAGGCTTCGAAGAAAGACCTGCTTGCGGTCAACATACCTTTTGACGCCGACCTCGGTCAGATGCGCTTCACCTTCGACGAGAGCCGCATCGCACTCGACGAATATGTCGTTGGGCTGCAAGGCATGGTGCAACTGCCTTCTGACGGTGAGCCGATGAAGGTCGACGTGGCGGTTCACAACACCCAGAAAGACCCCTGGCAGGTGGCTCCGCTGCTGGCGTTGCTGCCCGAGCAGTTTACCAGTTGGAAACGCGGTATGGACGTCGACGCCAAAGTGGCTTTTGCCGCCACCGCCGTGGGCGACGTGTCCGACAGCACCCTGCCACGCATCCGCGCCAACGTCAGCCTTACCGACGGGCGCTTCCACTATCCCTCAGCATTGCCTTACCGCATCAACAAGATTGCCGGTGACCTGCTGGCCGAACTGGACCTCGGCAAGAACGGACGTAGCGACGTGACCATCAACAGCCTTAAGGCACACACGCTCCATACCGACGTGAGCGTCAGCGGTAAGGTCGACGACCTGCTGGGCGACATGCATGTCGACGCCCGCGTGAAAGGCTCGCTGCCGCTCGAGGATGTCAAACCTATGTTGCCCGACAGCCTGCCCGTCGCTGCCGACGGTCGCGCCACGCTCGACCTGCATGCCGACCTCAAAATGAGCCAGCTGAAGGAGAAGGCCTACGACAAGATGAAAGCCGACGGCACCATCAACCTGCGCAACCTCAACGTTACCTACGACAGTATCCATGCCGTCGCTCCCGACCTCGACATAGCCCTGCGGCTGCCTGCCAAGACACACAAGGGCAAGATGGCCGAGGCACATGTCAGCGGCAGCGCCCTCAACTTCAACATGGGTACCATCGCCGCCAACGTGAAGCGGCCTGACATCAAGGTGGGTATCAACGACATCACCCGCGAACAGATTGCCGCCGCCTTCGAGGTGGCCCTCGAGCGTACCAACGCCAGCCTCGACAGCACGTCAATCGACCTCAGCGCCCTCACGCTCAGCGGCTCGGTGCGACTCGACTCCACCCAGACCAACATCCTCAAGCAATACAACCCCAACCTGGATGTGGACCTGCGCCAGACGCTCATCCGCACCAACCTTATCTCTGAAGACATCTACTTCAACAACCTCGACTTCCACTACTCGCCCGAGCTCTGCGAGATTGCCGATGCCGACTTCAAGTTGGGCAATTCGGACTTGCAGCTTTACGGCACCGTGGAGAACCTCGAGCAGTGGCTCGAACACAAGGCCATGCTGGTCGGCGACCTGCAGCTGACTTCCAACTATACCGACGTGGACCAGATTATGGACCTTGTGAGCGGTATGGGTACCGACAAAGACACTTTGGAGCAGATGCGCAAAGAGGACAAGGTCGACAAGGAGGCCAACCCCTTCATAGTGCCGCTCGATGTGGACGTCACACTTCACACCCATATCAAGCGTAGCCTGGCCTTCGGCAACGACCTGGGCGACCTGGCCGGTGCTGTGACCGTAAAAGACGGCGTAGCCATCCTCGACCAGATTGGTTTCGTGTGCAAGGCGGCGACCATGCAACTCACCGCCCTCTACCGGTCGCCTCGTCCCAACAACCTCTTTGCCGCCATCGACTTCCATCTGCTCGATATCCAGATCGACGAGCTGCTCGACATGATTCCGGTGGTCGACACCTTGGTACCCATGCTGGCGGCCTTCAATGGCAACGCCGACTTCCATCTTGCCGGCGAGAGCTACCTCTTCGCCAACTACAAGCCCAAGATGAGTTCGCTGCTCGGCTCGGCGGCCATCAGCGGCAAGAACCTGGTGGTGATGGACAACAACAGTATCGCACAGATTGCCAAGTTGATGCAGTTCAAGAGTTGGAAAGACAACGACAACAAGATTAAGATCGACAGCCTCGACGTGGAGATGACCTGCTTCCGCAAGGAGATTGAGGTGTTCCCTTTCCTGCTCAATATCGGGAAATATCAACTGTGCGCCTCGGGTAAACACACACTCGACAACCAGTGCGGCTACCATGTGGAGCTGCTCAAGAACCCCTTGATGGCTAAGGTGGGTGTCGACGTGACCGGATCGCTCAAGAGTCCTAAGATAAGCCTCGGTCAGGTGCGCTATGCCGACCTCTACCGTCCTGAGAAGCAGGGGGCCGTGGAGCAAGAGACCCTCAAGATGAAACGTATGATTCGCGAAGCGCTGGAGAAAAACGTCAGATAACAATGGGAATATTTCATAGATACAGTAGCGAGATACACGGCAACTACAGGCAGGCTTACCTCAAAGGAGGTGTGGCGGTGGGTGCGATGCTGGCGGCCTACGTGCTGATACGTCTGCTGGCTGGCAGGCCCATGGAGAGCCCTGTGTCGCTGGTGATCGATGCCATATTGTTGGTGGCCTTGCTACTGCTCACGGCCTGGTATCGTCACAGCCTGCCCGAAGGAAAGATTACCCTCAAGGAGGCCATGCTTTTCGGCATGGGGCTGGCCCTGGTGGCCGGGGTGGTGTATGGGCTCCTGCTTTGGGCCATCGGTGCCACCTCATCGACTCAGACAGTGCTCTTCACCAACACCATGCTGGGCGAGGACACCGTCGACAGTCAGAACCCGCAGCTGCACTACTGGGCTGCTTGGTGGGCCATAGTGGCCGGCGTGGAAACCATCATTCTTGGATGCTTCGGCGCTTTCCTGGCCGCTATCTTCTTCCGCAACGAGAAATCAACCCCTCTCCGTCCCCTCCCCAGGGAGGTTAAGAGTTAAGAGTTAAGAGTTAAGAGTTAAGACACTGAACACTGAACACTAAACACTAAACACTGATTGAAAATGAAACAAATATCGATAATAGTACCTTCGTACAACGAAGCCGAGTCGCTGCCACATCTGGCCGAATGGGTAGACAGGGTGATGAAGGAAAAGGGATTCAGCTATGAGGTGATTGTGGTCGACGACGGTTCGAACGACAATACCTGGCAGGTGACCGAACAGCTGCATGCCGCCAATGCTGCTTGGCGCGGCATCAAGTTCCGGCGCAACTACGGCAAGAGCGCCGCCCTCAACGTGGGTTTCGCCGCCGCTGAAGGCGACGTGGTGGTCACGATGGACGCCGACCTGCAGGACTCGCCCGACGAGGTACCCGAGCTCTACCGTATGATCAAAGAGGAAGGCTACGACCTGGTAAGCGGTTGGAAGAAGAAACGCTACGACTCGAAGTTGGCCAAGAACATCCCTTCCAAGTTCTTCAACTGGACCACCCGTCGCATGAGCGGAATTTACCTGCACGACTTCAACTGCGGCCTGAAAGCCTACCGCCACGAGGTGGTGAAAAGCATCGAGGTGTATGGCGAGATGCACCGCTATATACCCGTCATCGCCAAGTGGGCCGGTTTCGGCAAGATAGGGGAGAAGGTGGTGCAGCACCGCAAGCGTGAATACGGTGTCACCAAGTTCGGCATGAACCGTTTTATCAATGGTTACCTCGACTTGATGAGCATCATGTTCATGTCGAAATTCGGCAAACAACCCATGCATTTCTTCGGCGCCATCGGAAGCCTCTCTTTCCTCTTGGGTCTGGTGGCCCTCATCGTGGTGATTATCATGCGGCTGGCGGGCAGCATTTCGCTGACCAACAGCGTGTGGTTCTACCTGGCGATGCTCTTCGTACTTATCGGCATGATGCTCTTCCTGGCAGGATTCCTCGGCGAGCTCATCTGCCGCAACTCATCGACCCGCAACCAGTATTTGATTGAAAAAGAACTGTAAAAATAACTTTTAACTCTTATCTCTTAACTCTTAACTGAACATGAGTCTGCAATGTGGTATTGTGGGACTGCCCAATGTGGGCAAGTCGACCCTATTCAACTGCCTCTCCAACGCCAAAGCCCAGGCGGCCAACTTCCCGTTCTGTACTATCGAACCCAATGTGGGCGTCATCACCGTGCCCGACGAGCGACTGGCCAAGCTGGTCGAGATTGAGCGGCCCGCCTCGGTGGTGCCGGCCACCGTCGAGATTGTCGACATCGCCGGCCTCGTGCGAGGAGCCTCGAAAGGGGAGGGCCTCGGCAACAAATTCCTGGCCGACATACGCAACTGCGATGCCATCATCCACGTGCTCCGCTGTTTCGACGACGACAATATCACCCATGTGGACGGCACCGTCGACCCTGTGCGCGACAAGATGACCATCGACACCGAGCTGCAATTCAAGGACCTCGAAACCATTGAGAACCGCTACGACAAAGAGGTTAAGAAAGGAAAAGCCGGCGGCGACGCCCGTGCCAAGAAGCTGGTCGAGGTGATGGACCTCTACAAGGCCGCGCTGCTGGAAGGCAAGAGTGCACGCACCGTGCAACTCGACGAACAACAGCAGGAGGTGGCCCGCGACCTGATGCTCCTCACCACCAAGCCTGTCATCTACGTATGCAACGTCGACGAAGCCTCGGTGGTCAATGGAAACAAATACTCGCAGGCCGTCGCCGAAGCCGTAAGAGACGAGCAAGCCGAGGTGCTTCTCATTGGTGCCGGCATCGAAGCCGACATCGCCGAGTTGGAAACCAACGAGGAGAAACAGCTGTTCCTCGAAGACCTCGGTCTCAAGGAGAGCGGCGTCAACCGCCTCATCAAAGCCGCCTACCGCCTGCTTGGCCTTCAGACCTTCCTTACCGCAGGACCCAAGGAATGTCGCGCCTGGACTTTCCGCAAGGGAATGAAGGCACCGCAAACCGCCGGCATCATCCACTCCGACTTCGAACGCGGATTTATCCGTGCCGAAGTAATCAAGTACGACGACTACGTCGCCCTCGGCTCCGAGGCGAAATGCCGCGAAGCCGGCAAGATATCTGTCGAAGGAAAAGACTATGTCGTCCAGGACGGCGACATTATGCACTTCAGGTTTAATGTATAAAATCCAAAGCCATCAGACCCTATAAGCCCATACTACCCCTGATAGCACTCGTGCTCCTCCTGACCTCTTGCTCGACCGAGAAGGCCAAGTGGACCAACATCCAATACCACAACACGACGTGCCATTACAACGTATGGTGGAACGGTAACGAAAGTCTGAAAGCCGGTATCGAAAAGCTCAAGAAAGATGCCGTCGACGACTACACCACGCTGCTGCCTCCCGAATACCTGGGTACCACCGACGCCGCCCGATCAATCTATCCCGAGATGGACCGTGCCATCGAGAAAGGCGTCAAAGGTATCAAGAAACACAGCATCTTCGTGGGTGGCGAAGAACATGTGCCTTACATCAAAGAGTGCTACCTGCTCACCGCCTATGCCACCTTCTACAAACAAGACTATGTCTCGACCGCCAACACCTGCAACATCCTCATATCTCAATTCAAAGGCACCCATGCCGCCGACGAAGGGGCGGTATTGCTGGCACGTTGCATGACGCAGGAGAAGCGCTACTCCGAGGCAGAAGCCACCCTCGACCAACTGGTTCAGTATCTGGCAAAAGGCAACTTCGGCAGCCGCCAGCGCGACAAGCTCTACCTAGCCATGGTCGAAGCCACCGTTCCGCAGGAGAAATACAAGAAAGCAGTTGAATACATCCACCTGGCCCTCGAAAGCACTTCCAGCAACCAGACCAAGGCCCGCCTCACTTTCCTGCTGGCTCAAATCTACCAGAAGCTCGACCGTCGAGCCGTTGCCTCGAAATATTACCACAAGGTGCTCTCCTACGCACCAGCCTACGTCATGGAGTTCAATGCCCGCCTGGGCGAAGCTTCCTGTGCCGACCTCGAACACAGCGACATCCAGAAACTGGAAAAGCAACTTGACGTGATGCTCCGCGACAAGAAAAACGAAGAGTATCGCGACCAAATCTATTACGCCAAAGGCGAGATGTTTCTCGGTGCCAAAGATGCACAGAAAGCCTGCGAGAACTTCAAGCTCAGCGTTGAAACAGCCACCGCCAACAAAGCCCAAAAAGCCAAGTCTGCCCTTCGGCTGGGTGAGATTCTTTACGATATCTACGAAGACTACGACCAAGCTGAGAAATACTACACCATCGGTGTACAGGAAATCACTCCCGACTACCCAGGCTACTCGGCCATCAAACGCCGTAGCGACATTCTAAAAGAACTCTGCTCCTTCACCCGCATCTACACACGCTGCGACAGTCTGTTGGTTGTGGCCGCAATGCCGGAAGCCGAACGCGACAAGCTCATACAGGACAAGATCGACACCCTCCGTGCCCAAGAGGAACGCGCCAAGGAGAAAGCCCTGCTCGACGAGTTGAACGCAGAGAGCAAAGCCCAGATGAACACCCTCAAAGGCGATTGGTATTTCTACAACCAAAACACCGTCCAAAAAGGCAAGGACACCTTCCGGCAGCGCTGGGGCACCCGCACGCTCGAGGACAACTGGTGTTTCTCGCATAAACCGTCACTCGACCTCTTCAGTTTCACCCCTGACGACGAAGAGAGCGAAGCTGAGTCTGACAGCACCTCGGCAACCACCGAGCAGGGCATTACCATCAAGAACGACGACGGCAATCCCGACGACCCGCACAATCGTGCCTTCTATCTCAAAGACCTGCCCACAACACAAGCCCAGTTCGACTCGATCGACTCGCTCACTGCCGTGTGCCTCCTCGGTGCCGGCTACGTCTACTACGACGGCATCCATAACATACCTCGTGCCCTCGAGTGCTATCAACGTCTGGCATCCGACTATACGGGCTACGACCACATCGTCCAGACCTTCTACATGCTCTATCGCATCTACGACCGGCAGGGCAACACCCCACAGGCCAACTACTACCGCGACATGGTGCTCATGGGCTTCCCCGACAGCGACTTCGCCAACCTCATACGCGACAACGAATACTACAAGGAACTGCTGCGGCGCGAAAGCATCGTCGAAGAGGCCTACGAAGACCTCTACACCCAGTTTGGCCGCCGCCGCTACTCCACGGTAGTAACCCTTGCCTCGCAGGCCGAAGAACTCTATGCCGGCCACCCCATGCTTCCCAAGTTCAACTACTGGAAAGGCCTCGCTCAGGCCCGCCAGGGAGAAACCACGGATGCCATCAGCACCTTCCGCAACATTATCCGCATCGCCAACCGAGCCGACAGCATCGTCCCGCTGGCACAGGCCCAGCTCGACCTTCTGCTCAACGACACCACCGAGCACGACTACATAGCCGAAGAGATTGACGAAGAGAAGGACAAAAAGCCCGAAAGCAGCATAGAGACTAAAAAAGAAGAAGTCCAGGCGCCCGTCGAAGAGGAGCTTCCCGCCGAGGCAATGGTCTACCACTACCGCGAAGGTCAATCGTATTATGCTGTCGTCATCGTCGACGACCGCCACCTCAAAGCCACTGAGGTACAGTACCGTATTGCCGACTTCAACACCGCCTATTACTCCAATTCGGGTTACCGCGTCAACGCCATCCTCTTCACCGACAGCACCCAGCTCATCACCATCCACAAATTCAAGGACGAGAACGAGGCCATGAACTATTACCGCCACCTGCAGCAAGAGGAGAGCCCGTTGCGCCAGTATGCCGACCAGGACCACCAGGAGTTTATCATCTCGACCCAGAACTACGCGACCTTCTACAACCGCAAGAACCCTGCTGCTTACGAAGCATACTTTAAGAAATACCACCTCAAGAACAAATAAAAAATCAAATACAATAATACAATTATGGCAAAAACAATGGAAACTGAGAACAGCCCCATCAACATCATCACCGACGGCACTGTCATCAAGGGTGACATCGTCGCTTCGGGCGACTTCCGTCTCGACGGCAAACTGGAAGGTAACATCCAGCTCAACGGCAAACTCGTGGTCGGCGACAGCGGTATCGTCAACGGCAACGTATTGTGCCAAAACGCCAACATCATCGGTACCGTCAACGGCAACCTTTCCGTCAAAGAACTGCTGTCGCTCCACTCCAGCGCCCGCGTGCGTGGCGATATCCTTATCAACAAGCTCAGCATCGAACCCGGTGCCACCTTCAGCGGCAAATGCCGTATGATCGACGAGGTACGCGCCCAGCACGAAGAGCAGGCCGCTGCCGAAGAACCTGTCGCAGAACAGTAAGGGATGGGTCCGCTTGAGCAACTGTTCGAACGCTGGGCCGGCGAGCCCTGCATCGAGTGTTTGGCTTTGAGCGCCAGTGGTTCCAGTCGCCGCTACTTCCGCTTGCGTGGCGCCACCCACAGCTGCATAGGCACCGAGGCCTCCGACGTGCGCGAAAACGAAGCTTTCTTTGCTTTCTCACGCCACTTCGGTGCCAAGCAGATGCCGGTGCCCGAGCTCTATGCTGTGGCCGACGACCGGAAGCACTACCTGCAGCAAGACCTCGGCGACCAAACGCTCTACGGCCTGCTCTACGAGAAAAAACGGCAGGGTGGGGGATTCGACGCCGAGATGCTCGCCCTCTACCGCCAGGCTCTTGCCGACCTGGCAGCCCTGCAGGTGGCCGGACGCGACATCGACTTCCGTCTGGCTTACCCTCGCGAGGCGTTCGACAGACGCTCCATCCTCTGGGACCTCAACTATTTTAAATATTTCTTCCTCAAACTCAACCACATCGATTTCGACGAGGAGTTGCTCGAGAATGACTTTGAACGTCTCGCCGAGCATCTCCTCGCAGCCGACTGCACCTACTTCCTCTACCGCGATTTCCAGGGGCGCAACATCATGATTGCCCCCTCGAAAAAGCTCTACTACATCGATTATCAAGGGGGGAGGCGAGGGGCGGCGCAATACGATGTGGCATCGCTGCTCTACAGCGCCAAGAGCGACATTCCCGAAACCATCCGCACCGAGTTGCTGAACCACTACCTCGATGTGCGCGGCCTTCGCGGCGACGAGCGGCGCCAATGGCTCGACCACTTCTGGGCCTACCTCTTGGTGCGCATCCTCCAGACCCTCGGCGCCTACGGCTACCGGGGACTTTTCGAACGGAAACCTTACTTCATCGAGAGCATCCCGTTGGCCCTCAACAACCTGCGTCGCCTGACCGAGGACCATCACCCCACCTCCGACATGCCCGAACTGGATAGGGTGATTAGTGTGCTATGTAACAAAAAAGCAGAAACTACTGCGCCGCAAACGGATAGTCCCTCCACGACCCTCACCGTCGAAGTGAGCTCGTTCAGCTACAAGCAAGGGCTGCCACAGGACAACAGCGGCAACGGGGGCGGCCACATCTTCGACTGCCGCGCCCTGCCCAACCCCGGGCGCTACGCCGAATACAAATGCTATACAGGAAAGGATCGGCCGGTGATCGACTTTCTGCGCGAAAAACCCGCTGTCGACCTCTTCCTCAATCACGCCAAAGCCATTGTGGCACAGAGTGTAGACAAGTATCTCGAGCGCAACTTCACCCATCTCAGCGTCGCCTTTGGATGCACCGGGGGCCAGCACCGTTCGGTCTACTGTGCCGAGCAGATGGCAGCGTGGCTACGCAACACCTATCCCAAAGTTCAGGTAGTTGTCTGCCACCGCGAACAGCAACAGCGCTGACCGGCAAGTTATATCGCAAACGATATATCGTCAGACCATCATTTTCTCTTCTCCGAAACAAGTCCGACTCCCCTCCGACTCATCTCCGTAGTTGGTCCGACTGCAATCGGACAAACTACGTGGTTTACACGGAGTTAATACAATCATGTCACTAGACCATTGTAAACCAACCCAATACAGCAAACACCATCGTATTTTAACCCTTCCGGCCCCAAATCGCTATCACCATTTTCAACTGCCGGTTTAAGGCACGGGAACACCCGTCTATATCGTGCACGACCTAAAAATAACCATAAAATTATTTTGCTGTTTCAAAAATACTTCGTATCTTTGCAATCGATTGTTTTGAGGCCCCAAAAGCAGACAATGGCATTTTAGGTGTTGAAAAACAATATTATAATATTGAATAATTGAAAATAAAAATAACAATGAAAGGTAGAACTATCATTCAGATTGTGCTGGGTCTCGTCATCGTGGCCCTCGCCGTGGTGCTTTACAACAGCATCCAGAAACCCATGCGTTTCGACAACGAATACACCAAGCGCCGCGACGCCTGCGCCGAGAAACTCAAATCCATCCGCACCCTCGAAGATGCCTACAAGGTGACCTATGGTGTCTACTGCGGAAGTTTCGACACCCTCTTCAACCGCCTGATGAACGAGGATAGCATGAAGGTGGTCAGCAAGGTGATCAACCACAATCTCATCCCCGAAGATGTCGACATCAACGAGATTACCGAGCTCGAGGCCGTGCGCAAGGGTTATATCTCTCGCGTGGAAGTCTTTGTCAACCCCATCGCCAAGCTGCGTGAGGACGGCAAGCTGCCCATCGTCGACGCCAACGGCTACACCCACCAGCTCACCGACGAGGAAATCCTCCATCTGCGTTATGTTCCCTATCCCAAGAACGAGAAGAACGAGTTTGAGCTCCAGGCCGGTATGCTCGAGAAGAGCGGCTTCATGGTGCCCGTCTTCGAGTGCAAAGTGCCCCTCGAGACCCTGCTGAGCGATATGGATCACCAGCTGGTGGTCAACAAGATTGCCGAAATCAACGAGGTCAAAGGCCGCTATGCCGGCTGGAAAGTGGGCGACATGCAGCAGGCCGTTACCGACGGTAACTTTGAATAAAAACACGACAACAACACCCATCCAACCCTCTATGTCATACGCTTGCAAGACTCTGATTAACACCAACAACAGGCTTGCTTCGCGCGAAAAAAGAATATCCATTTGCCTTGGGGCCAATGGATTTTCTTTTGCCGAAGTGGCCACAGGAGGCCAGTTGCTCACCTTTGGTGAGGCCGTGGGCACCCATTCCTTGACAATGACCGGAGTGATGGCCGACGTCAAGGCGTTCTTCGCGAGCGTAGGCATTCGGCCACTGGGCTACGCTTCGATGGAGCTCGTCGTGCTGAGCAACGAAAGCACTTGGGTTCCCGACGAGCTTTACTCGTCGCTTTCCAACCGGAAATACCTGCAACTGGTGGGCAGCAACCCCGAAGGGATTATGACGTGCCATAGCCGCGCGCTGGCTTCGACGGCTGTCTTCGCCACCGACGAGCAGCTAGTCACTGCTTTCAAGGTCGCCATGCCCGGCATCGCCGTCATGCACCAGCATGCCAAAATGGCCGCTCTGGCTCCCGCTTTTGCCAGCCGCCCCACCTTGATGGTTCACTGGCGACAGGGCAGGGTAGACGTTGCCGCTTTCCGTGGCGGACGCTACGTCTACGGCAACACGCTCTCTTTCAATTACGATAGCGAGGCCATCTACCATATCGTCGAGGTGATGAAGAGCTACGACCTTGAGGGACAAGATACCGAGTTGCTCGTCTGCGGCGACGTAGATCGCAAACGTTACGCCCTCCTGCGTCCCTACTTCCCCAAAACGGCCCTCTATAATGGCACCTGCCGCATCGAGGCACCCGAGCTTAGTTCGCTCCATACCTATCGACACGCGCTGATACTCAGCTAACAACATCATGCGTATCATTGCCGGAAACCTGCGCGGACGTCGCCTCAACCCGCCTCAGAACCTCCCAGTGCGCCCCACTACCGACATGGCGCGCGAGAGTCTGTTCAACATATTGGGCAACTACGTCGACTTCGATGAGTGCTCAGTGATGGACCTCTTCGCCGGTACGGGCGCCGTGTCGCTCGAATTCATCTCACGCGGAGCCCGCGAAGTCACGTCGGTCGACATCAACGCGCAGTGCATCGACTTCATCAAACAGACTGCCAACCAATTCGGCGTGGGCAATCTTCACGCCGTTCGTGCCGATGTGTTCGACCTCCTCAAACGTGCCAACCGCCGTTTCGATATCGTCTTTGCCGACCCTCCTTATGCCGTCGAGGCCCTAGCCTCGTTGCCCGACCTGTTGTTTGATAGGGGAGTGCTCACCGACGACGGTATCTTCATCCTCGAACATCCGCGCGAATACAGCTTCGAGGAGCACCCACATTTTTGGCAGCACCGCGCCTATGGCAAGGTCAACTTCACTTTCTTTGCAAATAAATTTGAAGAATAAAAAATAGATAATATGGACGCAATCGTTAAAACAAACTTCCATTTTCCGAAGCAGAAAAGTCTCTACGTCGGCAAAGTGCGCGACGTATATAACATCGACGACCGCTACATGGCCATGGTCGTGAGCGACCGCATCTCGGCCTTCGACGTTGTCCTGCCCAAGGGTATTCCTTACAAAGGGCAGGTTCTGAACCAGATAGCAGCGCAGTTCCTCGATGCCACTGCCGACATCGTCCCCAACTGGAAGCTTGCCACTCCCGACCCGATGGTCACCGTGGGCCTCAAATGCGAAGGGTTCCGGGTTGAAATGATTGTGCGCGGCTATCTGGCCGGCAGCGCATGGCGCGAATACAAGGCCGGCGCTCGCACCCTCTGTGGCGTCCCTCTGCCCGAGGGAATGGTTGAAAACCAGAAGTTTCCCACACCTATCGTCACGCCCACTACCAAAGCCGACCAAGGCCACGACGAGAACATCAGCCGCGAAGAAATCATCCGTACCGGCCTCGTGAGCAAAGAAGACTACGACCAGCTCGAGCGTTACGCCCTGCAGCTCTTCCAGCGTGGCACCGAGATTGCTGCCGCCAAAGGACTCATCCTCGTAGACACCAAGTATGAATTCGGCAAGCACGAAGGCAAAATCTACCTCATCGACGAGATTCACACCCCCGACAGCAGCCGTTACTTCTATGCCGAAGGCTACGAAGAGCGCCTCGCCAAAGGCGAGCATCAGCGCCAGCTCAGCAAGGAATTTGTACGCGAATGGTTGATGGCCAACGGTTTCCAGGGTAGGGAAGGGCAGCAGGTGCCTGAGATGACCGACGAAATTGTAAGCAGCATCAGCGACCGTTACATCGAGCTCTACGAGCACATCACCGGTCAGCCGTTCCACAAGGCCGACGACTGCTCCGACGTGGCCGCCCGCATCGAAAAGAACGTCACCGAATACTTAGCCACCCTCTAATGGAGATAGAGCGTAAGTTCTTGGTCGACAGGCTGCCGGAAAACCTCGACCAATACCCGCACATCGAAATAGAACAAGGCTATCTATGCACATCGCCCACCTTGCGCATCCGCAGGGCGGGCGATGTCTTTTGGCTCACCGTCAAGGAGCATGTAGGCGCCACAACGTCGACGGCCATCCACAACCGGGAAGAGGAATTTCGCCTCAGCGAGGAGAAATACATGCAACTGCGGAAGAAATGCGACGGTCAACTGGTAATTAAGACCCGTTATCGGATACCCATTGGTAAACTCACAGCCGAGTTGGACTTGTTTCATGGCAGCCACGAAGGGCTCAGAATTGTCGAAGTAGAGTTCCCGTCAACAGACGAAGCCGACAACTTCATACCGCCAGAATGGTTCGGTCACGACGTTTCCACCGACCCACGCTACCGCAACAGTTATCTGGCTTTCCAACCCATTATTTAATTGCAGTAATAACAAAATAGAGCATAACTAACAACATTTCTCGAAATATCGAATTTAACATAACCGAGATTATATAACAGAAATTAACATAAAAAAAACAGACATCAAATAATGGTGTCTGTTGGGTTAGAATTACTGTAAAGATTACAATAATGAAACGCGGGCGGTGACGCTCAACGAGCGTGGATTGGTAATCTGAAGATAATGCACACCGTCGAGAATTCGATGATGAATTGTGAGTTGCTCGCCAAGGCGCGATTCTAGGTTAAAATTGAGTTCGAGTGTAAACGGCCGTTGCGTGTCGAAACCTTTGTCATGCAACACATCGAAAATTAGCTTGATATACTCCGAGTTGTTGACATGGCGCGTATGGTCGAGCATGGCAAATGTGGCGGGCGTCTGAAGCGACGGTGCGTCGGATGCCATGTCAGCCGGCAGCTTTATCTTGTCGAGCGACGCGTGTTCGGTAGCCAGGATATCGTGGTTCTCGTAACCGACAATCTCGTCGGTGAGTCGCACTACACGACGGCTAGTCATGTCGATCATCGCCCAATATGAAGTGCCTGTAAGCAACAGCTCGCCGTCGGCGGCATTCATACGATAGTCACGCATGGCAATCAAGCCATTATTTCCTCGCGACCAAGTACTTAAGTCGATGGCTTCAAATGCGTTCGGCAAGCGGTAGATATTGTAGAGCGAACGCGTGATAACCCAGGCATGGTTGCGCTCCAGCAACTTATAGAAGCCTATGCCTGTGGAATTTCCATGGTGTTCAGTTACTTCCTGGCACACCCGCACGGCAGCCCAAGTGTGCAGGCAGTCGTTAATATCGCATAGATATGAAGGAATTTCGATGTGTTGAGAGAAAATCATAGCATTACATTCTTTCGGGAACCTCGATACCAAGGATGTTCATTGTATTCTTCAAAGCGTTGGCTACCATAGCACAAAGGCTTACACGGAAGGCGCGCACCTGGGCGTTTTCTTCGCGCAAGATGGGTGTATCCTGGTAGAAACTGTTGAACGCCTTTGCCAATTCGTAGGCATAGTTGGCCACCATGGCAGGACTATAGGCTGCTGCGGCTGCAGCAATGCTATCGGGAAGCGTATGCAACGACTTGACAACCAGTCGCTCTTTGTCGTTCATGCAGCCGCTTTCAACCGACCACTCGCCACACTCCCCTGCTTTGCGGACAATGCTCCGGATGCGGGCGTGCGTGTACTGAATAAAAGGACCTGTGTTGCCGTTGAAGTCGATACTTTCGGCGGGATTGAAGAGCATATTCTTTGTGGGATCGACCTTGAGGATGAAGTACTTGAGCGCACCGAGGGCAAGAATGTGATGCAGATGATGTTGCTCTTCTTCCGATAACTCGTCGTTTTTGCCATGCTCGCGACTCATGTCAGCAGCGGTTTGCTCCATCTCGTCAATCAGGTCGTCGGCATCGACCACCGTACCCTCGCGAGACTTCATCTTACCGTTGGGAAGTTCGACCATACCATAGCTGAGATGATACACTTTATCGGACCACGAGAAGCCTAGTTTTCCGAGAATTAACTTGAGTACCTTAAAGTGATAGTCTTGCTCGTTTCCGACCACATAAATGAGCTGTTCGGCACCGAAGTCGTTGTGTCGCAAAAGAGCTGTGCCGAGGTCTTGGGTCATGTAGACAGAAGTGCCGTCCTTGCGGAGCAAAAGCTTCTGGTCGAGGCCGTCGCCCGTGAGGTCGCACCACACCGAACCGTCGTCCTTGCGGAACAGCACACCCATATCCAGACCTTTCTGAACCAACTCTTTGCCAAGCAAATAGGTCTGACTTTCGTAATAAACCTTATCAAATCCAACACCCAGACGTCGGTAGGTTTCGTCGAAACCGGCATACACCCAGCCATTCATCTTCTCCCACAAGGCACGCACCTCTGCATCACCCTCTTCCCAACGCTTAAGCATCTGCTGTGCTTCGACCATCAGCGGGGCCTCACGCTTAGCCTGCTCCTCCTCTACCCCACTCTCCATCAACTGTTTGACCTCTTCTTTATAATGCTTGTCAAACTCAACATAGTACTTACCCACCAGGTGGTCGCCTTTGGTGCCGCTGCTTTCGGGTGTTTCGCCGCCGCCGTAACGTTGCCAAGCCAACATGCTTTTGCAGATGTGAATGCCGCGATCATTGACCAAATTCACTTTCTTCACATTGGCGCCGGCAGCCGTCAACAACTGACTGACAGACCATCCAAGAAGGTTATTTCTTATATGACCTAAATGCAACGGTTTGTTTGTGTTAGGCGACGAGTATTCAACCACTACTGGAGCAGCATTAGCATCCACTTTACGAAGTCCGAATGAGGCATCCCCTGCCCTTTCGGCCACAAACTGCAACCAGTACTCGTCGGCCACTTCGAAGTTGAGGAACCCCTTGACGACATTGAAACCACTAATCAGCGGCAGATGCTCTTTGACATAGGCACCCACCTCCTGCCCCACAGCTTCGGGGCTGCGACGGGCTTGCTTGACAAATGGAAATACAACAAGGGTGTAGTCGCCGGTAAATTCACGCCTAGTGGCTTGAAGAACGACGTTGTCGGCCGTTGATTCGATGCCGTAAAGCGACTGTAGCGCCTGGCTAATCGTCTGAGAGAGTGTGGTTACAATATTCATAGTTCAAATTTTACAACATGCAAAGATACGAAAAAAAACTAAATTCAAACTGATACCTGCTCCCATACAATACCAAATGCTACAAGTTGCAAAAACGACAACTGACCTATCATATTTTAACGTCATTTCTTTTACATTTCTTTTGCTGTTCTTTTGCTGTTCTTTTAGAAATGCTAAAAGAACAGCAAAAGAACAGTAATTAAACACCTGAAGAATAGTCATCTGCAAAAGCAATTAATCAATGTTTTGAACAGCAGCAAAGCATGTTAAAACAAACTTTTCACCAATTCAAAAAAAATGCGTATCTTTGCACGATTTTTTCTTTTTAAAATTATACAATAATGAAACAGTATATTGAGCAAAACAAAGATCGTTTTTTGGAAGAGCTTTTCAGCCTAATCCGTATTCCGTCAATCAGTTCGGAGCAAGACCACAAACCCGACATGATACGTTGCGCCGAGCGGTGGAAAGAATTGCTGCTGGAAGCCGGAGCCGATAAAGTCGAGGTGATGCCCACCGAAGGCAATCCCGTGGTGTATGGCGAGAAGACCATCGACCCTACCAAACCTACCGTGCTGGTTTATGGTCACTACGACGTGATGCCGGTGGAGCCTCTCGATTTGTGGCGCACCCAGCCGTTCGAGCCTGTGGTCAAGGACGGCCGCATCTGGGCTCGCGGCGCCGACGACGACAAGGGCCAGAGCTTCATGCAGGCCAAGGCCTTCGAATACATGGTGCGTACAGGCAACCTCCCCTGCAACGTCAAGTTCATGCTCGAGGGCGAGGAAGAGATTGGTTCCGGCTCGCTCTACGGTTTCTGTGAGAAAAACAAGGATCTGCTCAAGGCCGACATCATATTGGTGTGCGACACCTCGATGATTGCCCCCGATGTGCCTTCGATCACCAGCGGCCTGCGCGGCCTCTGCTATTGGGAGGTGGAGGTGACCGGCGCCAACCACGACCTGCACAGTGGCATCTTCGGCGGCGCGGTGGCCAACCCCATCAACGTGCTCTGCAAGATGATTGCCGACCTGCACGATGCTGACGGCCACATCACCATCCCCGGCTTCTACGACGACGTGCTGGTGCTCAGCGACGAAGAGCGTGCCCTCATGGCACAGGCCCCCTTCGACGAGGAGCAGTACAAGAAAGACCTCGGCGTGCGTGCGTTGAAAGGCGAGAAAGGCTACTCCACCAAAGAGCGTACCGGCATTCGTCCCTGCCTCGACGTGTGCGGCATCTGGGGCGGTCATACCGGCGAAGGCACCAAGACCGTACTTCCCAGCAAGGCCTATGCCAAAATCAGCACCCGCCTGGTGGCCAATCAGGACTTTGAGAAGATCAGCGAGCAGTTCAAGAACTACTTTGAAGCCGCTGCTCCCGACTATGTTACCGTCAAGGTCACCCCCTGCCACGGTGGCGCCGCCTACGTCAGCCCGCTGGAGCTCAAGGCCTACAAAGCCGCCGAGCGCGCCATGACCGACACTTTCGGCAAGCGCCCCATCCCCACCCGCAGCGGCGGCAGCATCCCCATCGTGGCTGGCTTCGAGCGCATACTCGGCATCAAGAGCATCCTCATGGGCTTCGGCCTCGCCAGCGATGATATCCATGCCCCCAACGAGAACTACCCCCTTGAGCAGTTCTTCCGCGGCATCGAAACCATCCCGCTGTTCTATAAGTACTTCGCAGTATAACAAACAGTATGTTACTCACTTATTGTTTTTTAGATAAAACTATTGATATCTACCGGGAATAATCAACCTTGTTATGCATTGAAACGAATGTACAATTACTGTAAAAAAAACGCCAATTCATGAAAAAAGCATTAATCGCCGTCGTTATTATTTCATTGTTTGCAATAGATAGTCTAGCACAAACTACAGACTGTGGGTTTGTAATATACAGTTCTAACGGAGGAACACTATCTCTTAGCGGCAGTGTGATGACAGGCACCCACCTTAGGTTAGGGCAAAACAGGTATGACAAATATGACAATGGTGGCTATGACAGGGAATTGTTTAAACCGGGATTTAGAATTGGTGCTGGAATTGATTGTAGTTTATCAATTGACGCCGTAGATGGAGAAATGCGATTAATGTCAACTTTCTTTTATCAATCCGAAAATTGGGTATGGAGACAAAAATCAATATGGAACGCAATTGGCGTTAGTTATTTGGATGTGACTACCACAATAAAATTTCAAAAAATATATGCGTCAATGTGTCTGGGTGCATGTCTGAGTAAAACAAAACCCATCAATTGGGTGTACTACGGAGGCGTTTATTATGGCTATTACACAAGTGTGGTTTCCCAAGTACATAAGAAACAATACGACTATAGTGGACAATTGGACGACGAAGATGTTTACGAACCACATGATCTTATTGAAGATGGGCAAGCAGACCAACCTGATTGGGGGTGGCTTGTAGGCATACGGGCCGAATTTGCAAAATCAAAAATATTTGTTGACTTAGGATACAACAGTTCTTTTGATTTTAGCGTAAATAAACTTGATACGGAATCTGCTTTATCACTCACGATTGGATATCGGTTTTAAAGAAAAGATGCAAATATCATATCGTTACAATTAAAACAAAAAAATGTACGAAATCATCAGCAAACGGCTCCTCAACAGCCACGAGATTTACCGGATGGAAGTCCATGCTCCATGGATTTCGCTCAGCGGCAAACCCGGCCAGTTCGTCATCGTCATCCCCCACCCCAACGGCGAACGCATACCGCTCACCATCAGCGATATCGTCTATCAACGGCAGTCGATAGTCATTGTGTTCCAGGTGGTTGGAGAGACCACACGCCAGTTGGCAGCCATGAACGAAGGCGACGATCTCTACACCATCGTAGGCCCTCTCGGGCGTCCCAGCGAACTGATTGAGAAGCACGAACGCGGTGAGTTGAAACGGCTCATGTTCGTGGCTGGCGGTGTCGGCATTGCACCGGTATTTCCCCAAGTAAAATGGGCCTTCCGTCAAGGCATCCCGTCCGATGTCATCATCGGTGCACGTTCGAAAGACCTGCTCTTCTATGAAAAAGAGTTGCGTGCCGTGTGCCACAACCTCTACATCATGACCGACGACGGAAGCTATGGCGAACACGGATTGGTTACCGCCAAGGTCGACCAGCTTTGTCAAGGTGGCGCCGACTATAGCCACTGCGTGGCCATCGGACCGCTTCCGATGATGAAATTCGTAAGCCTCACCACCAAGAAATACAATCTATCCACCATCGTCAGCCTCAACTGCATGATGGTCGACGGCACAGGCATGTGTGGCGCCTGCCGCGTGCGCGTGGGCGACGAAGTGAAGTTCTGCTGCGTCGACGGTCCTGAGTTTGACGGCCACCTGGTGGACTTCGACGAGGCCGCCCGCAAGCTGAAAGACCCCGACCGCCGGCGTTATCGTATTGCCACCGCCGAGAGCGGACACAACTGCAACCTGGCACCTGCGGTCGAGAGCGCCATGGCCGAGGCCAAGAAACGCCAGAAACCGCGTGAACAAGACCCGAAGGTTCGCGCAAAAAACTTCAACGAGGTCAGCTTCGGCCTCAGCCAGCACCAAGCCATCGTCGAAGCCAACCGCTGCCTGCAGTGCAAGAAACCCCGTTGCGTCGAAGCATGTCCTGTGGGTATCAACATTCCGCGTTTTATCCAAGACATCAAAGAAGAGAACCTCAACCAGGCCTATATGACCATCGCCGCCGACTCGGCACTGCCGGCCGTCTGCGGCCGTGTGTGTCCGCAAGAGACGCAGTGTGAAGGCAGCTGTGTGATGGGACTCAAAGGCGAACCCATCGCCATCGGTGCCTTGGAGCGTTTCGTCGCCGACAACCACCGCGCCCAAGCCAAGCCCCAGAGCCCCTGCTATCCGGCAGGTCGTAAAGTGGCTGTGGTGGGAAGCGGCCCCAGCGGTCTGACATGCGCCAAGGACCTTGCCAATCATGGCTATCAGGTCACCGTCTTCGAGGCGCTGCACCATGCCGGCGGTGTGTTGGTATATGGAATTCCCGAGTTCCGTCTGCCCAAGCACGAGGTGGTGGAACCCGAAATAGAAAACCTGCGGCGTCTGGGCGTCGAGATACGCACCAATGTCATCATCGGCAAGAGCATCACCATCGACCAACTCTTCGACGACATGGAATACGAAGCCGTCTATATCGCTTCTGGTGCCGGCCTGCCCAAATTCATGGGCGTAAAGGGCGAGACCCTCATCGGTGTCATCAGCGCCAACGAACTGCTCACCCGCACCAACCTCATGCATGGCTACGACGAGCAGTACGACACACCTATCTACCTTGGCCGGAAGGTAATCGTAGTTGGAGGTGGCAATGTGGCCATGGATGCTGCCCGTACCGCCCTCCGTCTGGGCAGCGAGGTGACGGTGGTCTACCGTCGTGGCGAGATGGATATGCCCGCCCGCCGCGAAGAGGTGCACCATGCCATGGAAGAAGGTGTACAGTTCATGTTCCAGACCGCCCCAGTGGAAATTCTCGGCAACGAGGACGGCACGGTGCGGGCCCTGCGATGCGTGAAGATGGAGATGGGTGAGCCCGATGAAAAAGGCCGTCGCAAATTCAGTCCCATCGCCGGCAGCGAGTGCGACGTCGAGGCCGACACCATCGTCGCCGCCCTCGGCACCAGCCCCAACCCCCTGATCCGTACCACGACGCCCGGTTTGGAATGCGAGAGTTGGGGTGGCATCAAGGCTGACGAAAACGGACAGACAAGCCGTAGGCTCATCTTCGCAGGCGGCGATGCCGTGAGCGGTGCCGCCACTGTCATCCTCGCCATGGGGGCAGGCCGCAAGGCAGCCAAGGCCATCATTGCGGCATTGGACGGACAAATACAATAACAAAGAATAACTATAAAACTCAAATTACAAGAATGATTTTACTCGACATCGCCAATGGCTGGAAAACAGCCATCATGATTGTGGCTATGATTGCCGTATTCTATCTCTTCCTCATCAAGCCACAGAGTGACAAAACGAAAAAGGAACAAGCCTACCGCAACTCGCTGAAGGCAGGCGACCGGCTGATGACCGCCGGTGGCATCCATGTGACATTCGTCAGCGCCGACCGCGGCATGGCAACCGTAGAGGTGGCTCCCGGCACCCGCGTCAAGGTGCAACTTGCCACCCTGCAGCCCATCCCCGAACGGAAAAAGAAATAGTTTTTAACTCGAATTACCTCTAAACAACCGTGAATTACCGTAAACTTATCCTCATTGTTGCCTGCGCAGCCTCCACCCTCTTTGCCTTTGCGCAGGAGAAGCCGGTGTTGCGACTCTCGCTCAAGGAGGCACAGCAGTATGCCATTGAGCACAATGCAGCCATGCTGAATGCCGACCTCGACGTGAAGAAAGCCGAGCTCAGCCGCTGGAAAACCCTCGGTACCATGCTTCCGCAGGTAAAGGCAGGCTTCGACTACCAGAACATGTGCGGCTACAGGATGCACTTCGGCGGTGGTGGCTCCATGATGTCAATGATGCCTGACTCCATTACCATCGGTGGCGTCACCATGCCCATCTCCTTCCCTGGCGGTGAAAGCGAGACCGGTTCCACCGACGACGGCATAGCCATGAACCCCAGCGGCACTTTCAGCATCACCGCTTCCGTCGCCCTCACCGGCGCCCAGATTGTAGGTACTATGCTGCAGAATATCGCTATGGAGATGACCGACATCGGCCGTCGGCAGACCGAGCAGTCCACCCGTTCCAATGTGAAGAGTATCTACGTCAGCATCCTTGTCATGGAGCAGACCGTCGACCTCCTCGACTCCTCATTAGCCAACCTTGAAAGCCTCGCCGCCTCAAGCCAGGCCGCCGTCAATGTAGGTGCAGCCGAACAGGTCGATGCCGACAAGCTACAGGTGCAGGTGGCCCAACTCAAAAACAGCATCAACAGCACCAAGCGCTCGCTCCAGATGCTCCGCAACTCGATGCTGCTACAACTTGGTGCCGACGTCGACGCACAATTGGAGCTCACCTCCAGCATCGACGAGCTCCTCAGTGTCGATCATGCCACCGCCCTGCAGGGTCGTGGTTTCGACATTACAAAGAACTACAACTACCAACTCCTCGAGCAGAACGAGAAACTCGCCAAGAAAAACGTCACCATGGCGTGGATGGATTTTACCCCCACCATTTCGGCCTATTATCAATACAGCAACAAGACCTACTTCGGCCGCGACGAAGGCTTCAACATGACACCCCCCAACATGATTGGCGCCTCGCTCTCCCTACCCCTTTTCAGCAGCGGCACCCGCACGGCAAATCTCAAGAGTGCCAAGATAGACTACCAGGAGGCCCTCAACAACCGTCGCCAGGCTGAAGACGGACTGCGAGTGCAGTATAACCAACTCTGTTATGACCTTGCATCGGCCTTGGAGAGTTACGACATACAGAGTCGCAACCTCGACGTCACACGACGTGTGTTCGACAACATCACCCAGAAATACAACTATGGACGTGCCAGCAGCCTTGAGGTCACCAATGCCTCGACCGACATCATTACTGCCCAAAGCAACTACATACAGTCTGTAATGAACGTCATCTCAGCTCAGATTGCGCTGGAGAACCTCCTTAACGTAGAATAAGAAAAGACACAACATAAAATGAACAAAATCTTCCGTACAGCAGTGATTATCGCCGCCATAACCGGTCTTGTGGCCTGTGGCGGCAAAGACGGCGCAAGCAGTAGCAAAGGCGCCACAACAACCAAAAAAGAAGCAGAAAAGGTGAAGGTGATGACGCTTCAGGACGAACGTATTGCCAAAACCCTTGAGCTCTCCTCTACCCTGGAGGGTTACGAAACCATGAACATCGCACCCAGCATCACCGGCCATATCGAACACATCTATGTCGAAGTGGGCAGCCGGGTACAGAAAGGGGCCATGTTGGTACGTATGGACCAGACCCAACTTAACACCACCCGCATCAACCTCGCCTCAACCAAGACAGAGTTCGATCGAGTAAGTGCCCTTAAAACCACTGGTAGCATCAGTCAGCAGGTCTATGACCAGACCAAAGCAGGCTACGACCAGTTGGTGGAAACGGAACGCTTCCAGGAAGAGAACACCTTTGTCAAAGCCCGTTTTGCCGGCGTCATCAGCACAAAGAACTATGAAGACGGCGAGATGTACACTGGTGCTCCTATCCTGACCCTGACCCAGATTTCGCGCCTTAAAGCCATCATCAACATCCCTGAGAGCTACTTCCCCAAGGTCAAGCAAGGTATGAAAGTCAGCGTCGAGAGCGACATCTACCCCGGCACCGTCTTCCCCGCCACCATAGAGATTGTCTACCCCACCGTTGACCCCACCAGCCACACATTCCAAGCCAAATTGAATATACCCAACGCATCGGAGAAGATACGTCCCGGCATGTATGTTCGCACACAGCTCGCCGTGGGTGAGGTTGACGCAATCGTGGTGCCTTATCAGAGTGTGCTGAAGCTCACCGGTTCCAACGACCGCTACGTGTTTGTCGCCGACGGAAACACTGCCCGCCGCGTACCCGTCACTCTCGGTCAACGCTTCGACGACCGTATTGAGATTATTCCTATCGAGACCGGTGCCCTCAAAGCAGGCGATCAACTTGTTGTTACTGGTCAAGCCCGTCTTGTTGACGGATCAACCCTTGAAATAGTAGAATAATACATTACTGACATGGCTATTTACAAGACTGCTATCAACAAGCCTATCACTACAGGCTTGATATTTGTGGCCGTCATCGTACTGGGTCTCTTCTCCCTCTCGCGTCTGCCAATCGACCAAATGCCCGAGATGGATCCGCCCTATGTCACCGTGATGACCACCTATGCCGGTGCCAACGCTAGCGAAATCGAGACCAATATCACCAAACTGGTCGAAAACTCGCTCAACTCGGTCGACGGCCTTAAGAATATCACCTCCAACTCGCGCGACAACATCTCCGTTGTAAGTCTTGAGTTCGAGTGGGGCTCCGACATCGACGAAGCTCTGAACGACATACGTTCCTACGTCGACCTGCTCTACGACAACCTGCCCGACGGCGTGAGCCGCCCGATGATTCTAAAGCTCAACTCCAGCGCTATGCCCATCATGGTGTACGGCTTCACTGCCGAAGAGAGCTACTCCGGACTGGACCGGATACTGGAAGATAACGTTGTCAACGTGCTCAACCGCGTTGACGGAATTGGAAACATCACCGTCAGCGGTGCTCCTGAACGTTACGTTTACATCGACCTCGACCCCAAACAACTCGACGCCTACGGACTCAGCCTCGAGCTGGTCGGCAACGCCATCAGCGCCAACAACCTCGACCTGGCATCCGGTACTGTCAAGATGGGTAAAGAACAGTATCAGATGCGTGTCAAAGGTGAGTATGTCGAAAGTTCGGAAATTAACGACATCGTAGTCACCACTACACCCACCGGCAAACAGGTATTTGTCCGCGACCTTGCCACCGTGCGCGACACCATCAAGGACCTCTCGCTCGACGAAAAAATCAACGGTAAAGACGGTGCACGCCTCATCATCACCAAACAGACGGGTGCCAACACCGTGGCCATCGCACGCGAAGTGCGTTCCGAGATGGAACATATCATGAAGACCCTGCCGCCCGATATCGAGATGACCAATATCCGCGACGGGTCAGAAGAGATTGTCAACGCCATCAACGGTCTCACCGAGAGCATCTTCTACGCCTTGCTGTTTGTGATACTGGTTGTGCTGGTTTTCCTCGGCAACTGGCGTTCCACCCTTATCATCGCCCTTACCATTCCTATCTCGCTCGTCACCTCATTCATCTACCTTCTGCTGGCCGATAGCTCGCTCAACATCATCTCGCTTGCTTCGCTCACCGTTGCCATCGGTATGGTCGTCGACGACGCTATTGTAGTTTTGGAGAATATCACCAAACATATCGAACGAGGTGAGAACCCACGCGAGGCAGCCATCTGCGCCACCAACGAGGTATGGACCTCCGTCATTGCCACCACATTGGTGCTTGTTGCTGTCTTCGTGCCGCTCACCATGCTTCCTGGCATGATGGGTATCTTCATGAAAGAGTTAGGCTGGATTGTCACCATCGTGGTCTGTGTATCAACCACCGCGGCCATCACGCTTATCCCGATGCTCTCGTCCAAACTGCTCAAAGAAAAACCATTCTACCTGAGCCGTGAGGCACGAGAGGAAGCAGAACGCAAGCATGCCGCCCAAAAGATAACCTTCGACAAAACAATCGGACGGGTCTTCAACACTATCGAAGCCGGCTACGCCAACGTGTTGCGCTGGTGCCTGCGCCATAAACGCGTCACCCTGCTCATCGCCCTTGCTTTCTTCATCGTCACCCTTTTGCCTATCTTCACCGGACGCATCGGTATGGACTTCATGAAAGAGCAGGATAACGGCCGCATAAGCATCACGGCCGAACTGCAACGTGGCACCCGTATCGAAGAGACCCTCAAGACTGCCCGTCACATGGAGGAGGACATCTACCGCCTGCTGGGTGATGATGTCATTGTTGTTTCCACATCGGCCGGTTCGAACGACGATGCAGGCATGTCGGCCCTCTTCAGCTCGACTACCAACAACAAGATATCCATGACCATACGTTGCACCAAAAAGTATGAGCGTAAGCGTTCTATCTTCGAGATGCAGGAAGACTTGCGCCGGTGCTTTGCCGAGTATCCCGAACTGGTCAACTATCAGGTCAACCAAGGCGGCGGCATGGGCGGAGGAAGCAACAACTCGCTTTCGGTCGAGATATACGGCTATGACTTCGACCAGACAACCACATTCACACAAGAGCTCAAACGGCGTGTGGAAGAGAATGTACGCGGTGCCCGCGACACCAAGGTGAGCCGCGACGAAGACCGTGCCGAGCTTAAGATTGAACTCGACAAGCAGAAGCTCGCTCTCCACGGCCTCAACGAGAGCACCGTGGCACTCTATGTCCGCAACCGCGTCAACGGCATGTCGGCCGGTTTCCTCAAAGAGGACGGCGAAGAGTACAACATCGTGGTGCGTCTGCGCGAAGAATATCGCGACGCCATCAGCGATATCGAGCAACTCTCCATCCCCACCCCCACCGGACGTCTCATCAAACTCAACGAGATTGGCACCGTCGAGGAATACTGGTGCCCGCCCACCATCGAGCGCAAGAACCGCCAACGCTACCTCACCCTCACCGTCATGCCCTACCGCACCTCGCTTCAGGAACTCGCCATGGGTGTGCAACGCGAACTTGACCAGATGAATATCCCGGCCGAAATCCATGTCGCCCTCGCAGGTAACTACAAAGACCAGCAGGATTCCACACGCGATATGATGATGCTGGGTGCACTCATCCTCATGCTCGTCTATATCGTCATGGCCTCGCAGTTCGAATCGTTCAGCAAGCCCTTCATCATCATGTTCTCCATCCCCTTCGCCATCAGCGGTGTTTCTCTGATGATGTTCTTTACCGGCCAGAACATCGACATGATTGGTCTGCTGGGTCTGGTGCTTCTCATCGGTATCGTGGTGAAGAACGGTATCGTGCTGGTCGACTACATCAACCTGCTGCGTGAGCGCGGCATCGCCCTCAACGAGGCTATCGCCCTCAGCGGACAAAGCCGTATGCGTCCTGTGTTGATGACTGCCTTCACCACCATCCTCGGCATGATTCCTATGGCCACCTCGACCAGCGAGGGTTCCGAGATGTGGACCACCATGGGCCTCGTGGTCATCGGCGGTCTCACCGTCTCCACCTTCGTCACTCTCATCGTGGTACCCGTCCTCTACGGCGTATTCAACCGTCGCGGCGACCAGGAACGCCTCATCCGCGAGCGCAAGAAATTCGTATTCATGAATATTAATCTCGACGAACAATGAAAAGTGTAATGATAGTTTTCAACCAGGCCAGTACCGCCCGCGTCGAGTACATGCTCGACACCCTCGGCATCCGTGGATTCACCTTCTGGGAGAACGTGCAAGGACGCGGTCATGAAAACGGCGATCCCCATCGCGGCACCCACACATGGCCCGAACTCAACAGCGCCATTATGACCGTCGTCGACGACTCGAAGGTCGACGAGTTGCTTCTCTCGGTCCGCAAACTCGACAAGCGCAACGAGGAAGTCGGCATCCGCGCCTTCGTATGGAATATCGAGCAGATGGTATGATTCAGAAACAGTAGTTCAATTATTTCATTAAATAAACGCATTATGAAAAAAGTATTCTCATTCGCCGTGGCAGCACTGATGACCCTCAGTCTGGCCGCCCAAACCGTCACCGAAAGCATCGCCACCGTGGGCGGCCTCACCGTCCCCGCCGCCAGCGTGACCATCCAGAAAGACCCCAAGATGGTGCAGGACGCCATGATCCAGTATCTCAAGGACGCCAAGCTCAAACCTCAGAAGGACGACCAAGGCTACTACATGTGCGCCAACGCCTTCATTGAGGAGATTGCCATCACCGACATCAACTTCTACACCAAGGTGGAATCGCAGGGCAAGAAGAAAAGCCCCGAGGCCCTTGTCACCGTCTGCGCCCTGAGCAGCAACATCGCCATGAACGACCCCGCCACCCTTCGCGACAATGCCAAGCGCTGGCTCGCAGGCTTCACCTCCTATGTGAGCCGCTACGAGGCACAGCAGCAGATGATTGCCGAGCAAGGCAACCTCAAGAAAGCCGAGAAGGAAGCCGCCAAAGCCGCTGCAGGCGTGGCAGCCCTCGACAAGAAGATTGCCAAGAACCAGCAGAAGATTGCCGACAAACAGAAGGACATCAAGAAGTACCAGGACAAAATCAAAGACTGCGAGAAAGACATCAAGAACCTGCAGGCTGAGATTGACAAAATCCAGGGCAAACGTGGCGATGCCGAGAAGAAAGTCGACGCCGCCAACCAGAATGTCAACGAACGTCAGGGTGAAGTGGAGCGCTATCGCCAGATGAGCGAGTAAGCCACGCTACTCCTCTACTCTTGAAAGGTTGCCACGACCTCACGGTCCTGGCAACTTTGCTTTTTGTCCAAGTCCGGCATGCCCTGCTGCAGTTGGCGGGTAATCCACACGGCATAGGGCAACGCCAGCATGAAGGTGAGCACATCGGCCACCGCCTGGGCCATCTGTACGCCCTTCAGCCCCAGCCAGAGGGGTAACAGGAGGATGGCCGGCAGGAAGAATATCCCGTTGCGACACACGCTGAGCAGCGTGGCAGGGACGGTCATCCTGATGTTCTGGAAGAGCATGTTGGTCGAAGTGGAGAGGGCCACTAGCGGGAATGCCGCGCACTGCCAGCGCAGGGTGACGGTGCCGATGCGAATCAGCTCGGGGTCTTCGGCACGGAAAAGTGTCACTATCGACGGTGCAAAGATAAATCCTGCCGCCGAAACCAGCAGCAGGAACAAGGTGCCTACGCTGAGGGCGAAGTGGTACGACTCGAGCACACGGCCGTAGAGACGGGCCCCATAGTTGAAGCCACACACCGGCTGGAACCCCTGACAGAAGCCCAGCACGACGCTGAAAGCGAACATCATGATGCGTGTCACCACCGCAAAGGCCGCCACCGCCGCCGCTTCCTGACCCGGAGCCGCATAGAGGGCGGCGCTGTAGTTGAGCGCCACGGCGGCGGCACAGTTGAACAACTGGCGGAAGAGCGACGGAAGGCCGCCGCGGAAGATTTCATAATAGACCCGCCACGAGGGCTTGAAGTCGCGCAGGTTCAAATGCACGCTCTCAGGGCGGAAAGTGCCGTAGAGAAGCAGGCAGAAGGCCAACGTCTGGCTGATGGCCGTAGCCAGCGACGCACCGCTCACCCCCATGCCGAAACCGAAAATCAGCAACGGGTCGAGGGCGATATTGAGCACCGCACCGCTCACAATGCCCACCATGCCGAAACGGGCGTTGCCCTGCAGGCGAAGCTGGTTGTTGAGCGTGAGGGCGGCCATCATGAGGGGCGTGGCCATGACGATATACCGCAGGTAGTCGTTGGCATAAGGCACCACCTCGGGCGGCGCACCGAGCAGACGGCTCAGGGCCGAGAGGTTGGGCAGACACACCACCGCGGCCAGCGTACCCAGCAGCAACGGAGAGACGACACCCACCGTGGCCACCACCGAGGCCGACGACACATCCTTGGCGCCCAAAGCACGCGAGATGAAGTTGCCGCTGCCATGTCCGAAGAAGAAGCCAAGTGCCTGAATGAATGTCATGTATGCAAACGAGATACCGATGCCGGCTGTGCCGCCCGTCGAGAGGCGACCCACAAAAGCGGCATCGACCACATTGTAGAGTGCAGTGGTCACCATCGCGATGATGGTGGGTATCGCCAGCTTGCACACCAGCAGCTTCACCGGCTGCTGCGTCATCTCCACGTATTTATCGTCGAGCGTCACTTACGGATAATCTGCGTATTTCCGTTCGAGTTGAGCAGGGTGGCACGCACGGTATTGGTGTGGCCGTCGCGTTCATAATCCACCTCCACCTCGTCGCCCGGGCTGAAGAGGCCCAGCTCTTCCATCATCTCGGCAAAGGTGTTCACCTCTTTGCCAGCTACCCGCAGGATGATGTCACCCTGACGTATGCCGGCCTTGTCCGACGCACAGTCGGGCACCACCTTGGCCACATAGAGGCCTTTGATGGCACGGGCACCGGTCTTCTTGGCCACGCTGGCATCGACCTCGGTCACCTGAATACCCAAGTAGCCACGTTGCACATAACCGTAGCGCTGCAGGTCGGCTGCCACCTTGACGGCAATGTTCGAGGGGATGGCAAACGAGTAGCCGATATAGTTGCCGTTGCCCGACGCGATGGCTGTCACAATGCCGATCAACTGGGCTTGCGAGTTGACAAGTGCACCTCCACTATTACCTGAATTAACAGCCGCATCTGTCTGAAGGAACGACTCTAACGGCGTTTCACTCGAGCGGGGGTTGTCGATAATGTGCATGTTGCGCGCCTTGGCGCTGATGATGCCGCTGGTGACCGTCGAGGTGAGGTTGAAGGGGTTTCCGATGGCCAGCACCGGCTCGCCGACCTTCACCTGGTCGCTGTTGCCGAAAGGCAGGTAGGTCAACTCGTCGGCCTCGATTTTGATGACCGCCAGGTCGGTGGCAGGGTCGTTGCCCACCAGACGCGCCGGAAGTTCGCGGCGGTCGTTGAGCGTCACCGAGATACGTTCGGCATCCTGTACCACATGGTTGTTGGTCAGAATATAGCCGTCCGAGGTGATGATAACACCCGAGCCATAGGCGTTATAAACTTGTTTCTGAACGCCTTGCGGTATGATAAAGCCAAAAAACGACTGGTAGAGCGGCGTCATCTGCGTCATCTCGGTCTTGATGTGCACCACTGCATCGATAGTAGCAGCGGCCACGTCGGTGAAATCTTTGAGTGTCAACCTATTCTGCGACTCGGAAGCCTCAGACGGCACAATAGCCTTGACAGGTTCGGGCTGCTTCTGGGCGCAAGCCTGCATCGCCAGCGTCAAGCAGGCCAACATGATGATTGCGATTTTTTTCATAGTCTTCCAATTTGTTATTATAACTGAATTCAAGCCATTTTATTGCTCTCGGCCGTTCATAAAAACTGCAAAAATGATGCCAGCCCCGATACCACCCTGAAACACCCCCACCAAAACACTGTCCAATCATCGGCATTTCTTCAATTGTTTTACGCTTGTTTTACGGTTGTTTTACGCTTTTAAAGCGTAAAACAACCGTAAAACAAGCGTAAAACAACCGTAAAACAGACGGTGTTTGGACGCAGAAAACACCCCGTTGAACAATATTTTTTAGCCTGCTCCGTTTCGTAAGAAAGATAAATATCCGACATGAGAGGACGACTGATACTTTTTCCTGTACCTATTGGCGCTGAGGACATTGCCTCTTCCCTACCCGCACTGAATATGGAGTTGTTGGCCTCGTGCCACACCTTCATCGTCGAAGAGTTGCGCACGGCGCGCCGGTTCTTGAAGAAAGTCGGCTATCCCTATGCCATCGACGACACCGTCTTTTTCGAGTTGAATGAGCATACGTCGCCCGAAGATATTGGCAACTACCTGGATGCCATAGAGCGCGGCGAGAACATCGGCCTGTTGAGCGAGGCCGGACTACCCTGTGTGGCCGACCCGGGGGCGATGATCACCCGCGTGGCGCAACGGCGTGGCATCGAAGTGGTTCCGCTCGTCGGGCCCTCGTCGCTCATGCTGGCGTTGATGGCCTCGGGCTTCAACGGCCAATCGTTCGCCTTCAACGGCTATCTGCCTGTGGATAAGTCGAAACGTGCCGCCACCATCCGCCACCTCGAGGAGCGCCTGCACCGCGAGCACCAGACGCAGATATTTATTGAAGCCCCCTACCGCAACAACCAGATGCTCGAGGCGCTGAGCACAGTGTTGCAGCCAAATACCATGATATGTGTGGCTTGCGACCTCACACTGCCCACGCAATACATCCGCTCCCTCTCCGCCGCCAAGTGGCAGAAAGAGTGCGAAAAGGTGAACCTTCACAAGAGGAACACCGTGTTCCTTATCGGGGAATAAGGTTATTCCTCATCAAAGGTATCCTTGAATATCATCCTGTCCAGCCAGCGAAAATTGTGCTTCACCAGGAAGTCATGCAGTTTTTCATCGTCGACCTTATTACCCAGAATCAGGCATCCTGCCCACATTAGCACAAGCAGGGGCACGACGACATATTCCCATGTCTGCACCGGCTCGTGCTTCAAAATATGCGACTCTAACAGTTGGATGCCCACAAGTAAAAACATGAAGGAAATGCCGATGGCGTAGATTGCTTTCCCTCGGCGTGTGTCGTTTTTCATTTCCTTCTCCAGACGGTCATCAAACCTCTTCGCCCGACGGTAGAAGATGGCGTAGGCAAAGCTGAGGAGGGAAAACGCTGGAAACATAAGAAGCCCCAGCCAGCCGTTGAAGTCGTCGGGCCACTGATGCCCGACAACGACCTTTTTCCACAAGAGATAGGTTGGTATGGCAAACAAGGCTCCAGCGAAGAAGAGGAAGCCGCGTTTGAATTTATCTTCGAGAGATAGTTTCATCAAATCATCTTGAGAAAGCCGACTTCTTTCTCGGTCAGTTCGCGCCATCGGCCGCGGGGGAGGTCTTTCTTGGTGAGGCCGGCGAAGGTGGTGCGGTCGAGTTTGTGGACCTCGTAACCGAGAGCCTCAAACAAGCGGCGCACGATGCGGTTGCGGCCGCTGTGCAGCTCCACGCCCACGATGCGCTTGTCGATGGTCTTGCCGACGGCGGCATACTGTATGTCATCGACGTGCATGGGGCCGTCCTCCAGCTCGATGCCCTCAAGGAGTTTCTTCATGTCCTCCTTGGTGACGGGCTTGTTAAGCTCCACCTGGTAGATTTTGTAGACCTGCGTGGAGGGGT
>JAEEGL011467202.1_pt1 | contig 48115 bp, 36 predicted proteins | sample 9134231 | NCBI WGS metagenome assembly JAEEGL01 (sample SAMN16246548, study PRJNA631951) | gut metagenome | biome: gut microbiome; feature: rumen; material: fiber-attached | host: Bos | place: Iran: Karaj | collected 2018-10 | reverse complement strand
ATATGATTACCTGGTTTCAGAATTCGGATTTCCGAAAGGAGTGATCCAGTATACCGGACTTTGCCGCTTTGACAATCTCATCCGGGGAAATAATCCGTCCAATGAGATTCTTGTGATGCCGACCTGGCGGGGCTCAGACTACCCTCAGGGGGACCGGTTTTATGAAACGGCTTTTTACCGGCAGTTTCAGTCCATGCTGGAAAACCCGTCTCTGCTCCGGCTTCTTGAAGAGAGGGATCTGAAGCTGATCTTTTATCCACACATTGAGCTGCAGAAAGAACTGGACAAGTTCCGGTCACCGTCGGAACGGATCATACTGGCAAGCTGGAAGGATTACGATGTCCAGGATCTGCTGATGCGCTGCAGCCTTCTGATAACGGATTATTCGAGCGTGTTTTTCGATGTCGGTTACATGCAAAAACCGGTTATTTATTATCAATTCGATCTGGAGGAGTTTCGGAAATTCCATTATCAGGAAGGGTATTTCTCCTATGAAAAGCATGGCTTTGGACCTGTTGTCCAAACAGAAAAAGGGCTTATGGAAGCCATAGAAGAATGCGCAAGAAATGACTTCGTAATGCAGAAGGATTATCTGGACCGTTTGGAAGCCTTTTATCCCGTACGGGATGAAAGAAACTGCGAACGTACATATCAGATTCTTTGCCGGATGGGTGGAGAACACGGAGCGGAACACTGAATCCAAACGTCTGTCAATCACACCCGCTACGCGACACCGCAATCAGACAAACGATGGGAGGAACTGGAAAAAATGCTTCGTGTACTACATTCCGTCAGCAATATGGCGCGTGCGGGAATCGAAACCATGCTAATGAACTATTACCGGGAGATTGATCGGAGTCAGATCCAGTTTGACTTTCTGGCCAACAAACCGGTGCCTGGCGAATATGACGGGGAGATTCGCAACATGGGAGGACGTGTTTTCGTCAGTCCTGGGCTCAATCCGCTGTATTTTCCTAAATACAAAAGATTCATGGCGGATCTGCTGCACGACAATCCTGAGATCAGAATCGTCCATGCACATAACGAAGCAATGGGGTATTACGCGCTCAAAAGTGCTAAAGATGCAGGAGTTCAGGTCCGGATCGCACATGCCCATAATACGCAGATCATCCGGGATTATAAGTATCCGCTGAAGATGATCTGCAAACAGCTCCTTCCTGGCGCAGCAACGGATTACTGGAGCTGTGGAAGGGATGCGGGGATATACTATTACGGAGAAGAACGCTGGAATACATCCGGATTCATCCTGCATAACGCGATCGATGTGTCGAGATTCTCTTTCCAGCCGGAGAAGCGAGAGCATCTAAGACATCTTCATGGCTTGGAAAAATGCTTTGTCATCGGTCATGTGGGAAGGTTCAATGTTCAAAAGCATCACAGCCGTCTGCTGGATATATTCAACGAAATTGTTAGGGTTGTTCCCGACGCCCGCCTTGCCCTGATTGGTGTAGGCGAACTGGAGCAGTCTGTGAAGGATAAAGCAAGGGCGATGGGAATCCAGGATAAGACGCTTTTCCTGGGACAGATGGCGGACGTCAGCGATTGGTATCAGGCAATGGATTGCTTTGTACTTCCTTCCTTGTTTGAGGGACTTCCGGTAGTTGGCATTGAAGCGCAGACTGCCGGATTGCCGTGCGTCTTTTCCGATCGAGTTACTGACGAGGTACTGCTTTCTCCAGAAGCGCGCAGAGTTTCCCTGGCAGCGGAAGATGCAGTATGGGCAAAAGAAATCATGGCGGCAAGGTGTTCAGACGCGGAACGGACGAAGGGAATGGAAATCGTTCGCAAGGCGGGATACGACATTCACAAAGAAGCACAAAAACTGCAGGAAATCTATCTTGAGATGGCAGCAGACGCATATCCGGGGACTCACCTGCAGCCTTGACTACGTGTACAGATAAGACCAATATTCCGGCTGTTTAGAAAGGGCGGATTGGAAAAATGCAGAAAACACAGAAGAGAATCGCAATGATCGGTCATAAATATATTCCTTCCAGGGACGGCGGGGTGGAGGTTGTTGTCAGCAATCTTGCGCCGCATCTTGTCAAGATCGGATATGATGTGACCTGTTATAACCGAACAAATAAACAGCAGAAAAAGCTTAGGAAGAATGGAGAACTGATGCAAGAATATCAGGGAGTGCATCTGATATGGACACCGACTGTTGACCGTAGAGGACTGGCCGCCATGACATCTTCGGTGATAGCAACAGTGATGGCTTCCTTCCGCCGTTTTGATTTGGTGCACTTTCATACAGAAGGACCGTGCGTTCTTTGCTGGCTGCCGAAACTGATGGGCAAGAAAGTAGTGGTTACGGTTCACGGCCTGGATCATATGCGCCAGAAATGGGGGAGACTCGCCTCCGCATATATCATGCAGGGAGAGAAAGCGGCTGTCCGCCATGCTAACAGCATCATCGTACTGAGCGAGGGTGTACGGACGTATTTTCGCGAGAGATATGGACGGGAAACGGTGTTGATTCCAAATGGAATCGACCCGGCTGAAAACAGGCCTGCTTGTGAGATCACAAAACAGTTTGGTCTTGCTTCCCGTGAGTATATTCTGTTTTTGGGCCGTCTGGTGCCGGAAAAGGGGATTCATTATCTCATAAAAGCATATCAGATGCTCCAAACGGATAAAAAACTGGTGATTGTCGGCGGCACGTCAGATACAAATGATTACGTGCGTCAACTGTACGATATGGCAGGAGATAACCCTTCGATTATTTTCACCGGCTTTCAGCAGGGACCTGTTGCAGAGGAATTATATAGCAACGCATACCTGTACGTGCTGCCCAGCGATCTGGAGGGTATGCCTCTTACATTGCTGGAGGCAATGAATTACGGATGCTGCTGCGTAACCTCCGATATAGGGGAATGTGCAGACGTTATGGATGGATGTGGTTTCACTTTTCCACGCGGGAACATAGAAGCACTTCGCGAAACGCTGCAGGATTTGTGTGATCATCCGGAAAAGGCGGAAACACATCGAGAGGAAGCCAGGAAAGTAGTGTCATCTAAATACACTTGGAAGGATATTACAGCACAGACCGACGAGCTTTACAGAAAACTGATGGACTCTTGAGTCTGAACGATGGACGAACATTACTATTCGGAGAAACATCCAGACCCCAATTGAGAAAGGATCATAGAAACCGTTATGAAACTTGAACGCACCAGAAACGCAGCAAGGAACGTTGTGTTTGATGGAACGCTGGAAATAGTCAATATGCTTTTTCCTTTCGTCATTCGCTCTGTCATGCTGCATTATCTGGGAACTGAATATCTGGGGCTGAACGGCCTGTTCAAGTCGATTCTGAGTTTTTTGAACCTGGCAGAGCTTGGGGTAGGAAGCGCCATGGTGTTCAGCATGTACAAGCCGATCGCTGAGGATGATACCCAAACCATCTGCGCTTTGCTGCGCCTGTACCGTACCATCTACAGGATTATCGGTCTGATTATCGCGGCAGTAGGATTGCTTCTGATACCTGTTCTGCATAACCTCATTAAGGGCGATCTCCCTGCCGGAATGAACCTGTATATTCTTTTCCTGATGAATCTGGGAAATACGGTCATGACGTACTGGCTCTTCGCGTATAAGAGCAGTCTGCTGCAGGCACATCAGCGCCGGGATGTGATCAGTAAGGTCGGACTGGTTCTTCGGATAGCAGAATATACTCTGAAGATCCTGATCCTTGTTTTTACACGTAATTATTATCTCTATCTGCTAGTCCAACTGCTGTGCCAGCTAGCTGTGAATGTGATGACGGCAGTGTGTACGACAAGAATGTACCCCCAGTATGTGCCCGGTGGAAAACTGCCGAAAGAAAAGACAGCGGATATCTTCCGCAGGGTGCGGGATCTGTTTACTTCCAAGCTTTCCGCTACCGTTTTTGACGCTGCAGATACACTGGTCATCTCCGCGTTCATGGGCCTGACCGTTCTGGCGCTTTATCAGAATTATTATTTTGTCATCACAGCACTGAGAATGCTGCTGGTTGTGCTTCTGAATGCCTGCATGGCCGGGGTTGGCAACAAACTGGTCATGGAGAGCAAAGAGGCGAACTACCGGGATCTTGAAAAGATCAGCTTTCTTTTCCTCTGGATACTGAGCGTGAGCAGCTCCATGCTGCTGTGCATGTATCAGCCGTTTATACATATCTGGATGGGCGAGGATAATATGCTCGCTGTCGGACTGGTGTTTTGCTTTGTTATTTATTACTATTCCATGGGCGCGAACAAATTGATCAATATGTTCAAGGACGCTGCAGGTATCTGGCGGGTAGACCGCTGGAGACCTTTGACGGCTGCTTTGGTGAATCTTTGCCTGAACCTGATAACTGTTCGCTGGCTGGGTCTGTATGGTGTCCTGCTTTCCTCTGTTTTTTCCATCGTTATCATTCAGATTCCATGGCTGTTCCACAACCTGTTTCGAGAGGTATTTCCGCGAGAGTGCATGGGAAATTATATACGGCTCTTCTGCGGACTGACGGCGGTTGCTTTGATCTCCTGCGGAGTATCGTGGTTTATCTGCGGAATGTTTAAACTGAATGTATGGCCTTCTCTCTTTTTGAATGCTGTCATTAGCTTCCTGGTGCCGAATCTTTTCTGCTTCGCACTGTTTGGACGGAATCCTATATTCAGAGAAAGCCTTTCGCAACTGAAACGGAGTCTCCTGCATAGAGGCAGAATGGCAGAAGAATCGGAACAATAAACTGTACCGGTTCTGATAATTCTATAATTTTAGCCTAATTAGTTTTCCTGACACAGAAGAGAGAAAGAGGTATGAAAGAATGATCAGCGTGATCGTGCCGGTTTACAAAGTGGAGAAATATCTGAGACACTGTGTGGACAGTATCCTGACTCAATCCTATACTGATTTCGAGCTGCTGCTGATTGATGACGGGTCGCCGGACGGATGCCCCAAAATCTGCGACGAGTATGCGGAAAGTGACTCCCGAGTAAGGGTGATTCATAAGCCCAACGGCGGCCTGATCTCAGCCAGAAACGAGGGGATTCGCGCAGCCAGGGGGGATTATGTATGCATTCTGGATGGAGATGACTGGGCTCTGGAAAACATGCTGCAGTTTATCCATGATACTGTTGAACAGTCTCCTGAACCGCTTGACATGGTGCTTTTTGCTGCCCATAACGTGTACGAGGATCACCTGGAAGAAACCGTTAACGATGTACCTGAAGGATACTATGACAGGGAGCGGCTGGAAAAAGAGATTTTCCCGTATTTACTCACTGACACCCGCAGAGGGCTTCAAGTTGGTGTGATCCAGGCGCATACATGGGATAAGGCGTTCAAGCGGGAATTGCTTACCGAGCATTATACGCGTGAGGAGAGAATCCGCGTTTTTACCGATGTGCCCATGACATACGAATGCCTTCTGCATAGCCAGAATGTATATATTTGCAATGAACCTTTGTACATGTACAATAAAACAAATGAGGGCTCCATCCGGGCAGTTAGCAAGGAGAATCTTCTTACAAAGAGCTTCAGGTATCTGATCCTGTATATGCGGGAACATCTGAACGGTTTGGGAACGACTATTGAACGCCAGCTTAACGAATATGCGGCCATGCTGATCATTCGTACAGGGAAATGGCGCGCCAGAACCGATCCCTCTTTGCAAGATGCAGCGCGGCATATGAAGGAAGGGCTCCGAGAATCGGATATGCTGTCATTCGTATCGGTAAAAGATTTGCCGCGAAAGGCAGGAGCCGTTATACTCCTTTTTAAGATGCGCCTGTATTATCCGGCCATGCTTCTGTGTGCGGCCAGGGTCAGACAGGAAGAGAAGCAAGCGAAGCAATCCTGATGTTCATCCTCTATATATCCGGATTATGTTCATGAATATTAAAACAACAGAAAGCAGGTAAAAGATGTACAAACGAAAACTGCGCGGCTGGTCTCAGCATATTGACTTCATGCTTTTGGACAATCTTTGCGTTTTTGCCAGTCTTCTGATCGGTTTTTTGCTCGTTGAAAAAGACGGGGTTCTTCGTTCTCCTTTTTTCTGGAGGATGGCCTTGGAAGCCATACTGGTGAATCTGATCGTGATAATTGTCCTGGACACTTACCACAGCGTATTGCATCATTCACCCTGGGATGAGATGATGCGTCTTCTCAGCCAGACAGGACATGTCGTTCTTATCCTTCTGGTTTTCAGGCTGCTGAGCCAGTCGTCTGAAACCGATTTGTCAAAAGTCGCGCTCTATGCTGTTCCTCTTTATGTTCTGTCCTGTTATATCATGAGGCAGACATATAAAAGCTTTCTGAAAAAAAAACATCACATACGCAATCGGCATACTCTTCTGATCGCACTGGAAACTGCTCAGATCCCGACTGTTATTCCACGTATTCTCCGCTCGAATTACGGAACTTATCGGTTTATCGGGATCGCGATCATGGGAGATGACCCTTCTGAAGAGCAAGCGAGAGAAATTCTCCGCTCGCTCAGAGAGCAGTATCCTGAAGTTGATACTATACCTATCGTCGCCACAGCTGATACGCTTGAACAGTATTTGACCAATCACTGGGTAGATGAGCTGTACCTGGATGTATCGCCGAAAGCCGATCTGCCCGTCGACCTGATCAACAGACTCATGCTTATGGGTATCACCATTCATACCGCTCTTACGAATCTGGATGATATCGAATCAAGACATAAAAACGTTGAATGGATCTGCGGCCATCTGACCATTACAACATCCTTGGGCTATATAACAGGCCGTGATGTTTTGCTAAAAAGGCTCATGGATATCGCAGGAGGGCTGGTAGGTTCGCTGATTACGGTGATCCTAACACCATTTGTGGGACTGGCTATCTGGCTCTCCGACCCTGGCCCCATTTTTTTCAAACAAACCCGAATCGGAGAAAACGGTAAAAAGTTCCAAATGTACAAGTTCCGCAGTATGTATATGGACGCGGAAGCGCGCAAGAAGCAAATTGCCCAAAAAAGCGGACAGGAGGATCAGCTCATGTTCAAAATGGAGCATGATCCCCGGATTATTGGACAAAAAGAGCTTCCTGACGGAAGATTGAAAAAGGGTGTCGGCGGTTGGATCCGCGATTTGTCTCTGGATGAATTTCCCCAGTTTTTCAATGTTCTGAAAGGTGATATGTCTCTGGTCGGTACCCGTCCTCCGACTGTGGACGAGTGGGATCGATATGAACCTTTCCATCGTTCCAGAATGTCGACTCGACCGGGAATCACTGGTTTGTGGCAAGTCAGTGGCCGCAGTAAGATCCGAGACTTTGATACAGTGGTCCGGCTGGACCGGGAATATATTGAGAGCTGGTCTCTCAAACAGGACATTTATATTTTGTTCAAAACTGTATGGGTTGTGATCACCCGAAAAGGAGCCATGTAAAAGACATCCATTGTTTTATAAACAATCGGTGCCTGAGGATGCATAATCTTTATGACCGGGTAGTCCCTGAACGGATACGCCAACTGAGACTGTGAAGACAATCCCTGGTAAATACAAATCTTTCCTTTTCTGCGCGGGAGAGCCATCATTGTAGTCAACAACGGTTCTGACACTCCAGACTTTGAAAGCTGACAGATAGTGTTTCGAACGTATCAAAAAGGATCCACATCAAGGAATGAGCCGAGGAGGTAACCGAATGGCTACACAAATGAACTGCAAGATAGGGAAAGCGTACATGGCCTTATTACTTTGCCTTGTTATTTTGGCAGGGACCATATACCTGGTACCTGCAACTGTTGCTGAAACAGAAAAAGAGCCGGTTCGGGTCGGCTACTATGAAAATGAGGTGTTCCAGGAAGGAGCGCAACCAAATTCTGTAAAAACGGGTTACGCTTACGAGTATTATCAGAAACTGTCTGAGTATACCGGGTGGAGATACGAATATGTATATGGCGGATTCGGCGAGCTTTATCAGATGCTTCTGGACGGAGAAATCGATTTGCTTGCCGGTTTGGCATGGCGTGAAGAACGCGCTTCTGCTATCGGGTACCCGGAAGCAATCATGGGCAAAGAATCCTATTACCTTGTCAAACATGATACCGATGTGACAATTACAGCCGCAGCAGAGACTCTTAACGGATGCAGAATCGGTGTTTTGGACAGCGCGATGGTCAGCGTCTTGAATCAGTATCTGGATGAGCATCATGTGACCGCAGAGGTAAAAACTTATTCGGACCATTCTCTGCTCGTCGATGCTTTCGATTCTCATGATGTCGATGTGCTTGCAGCGGAAAGCGACGGTGCATATGGCAGAGACCACGCTGAAGTAGTGACGGTTTTCGGTGCGTCAGAGTACTATCTCTGTGTCAGCATTCACCGTCCCGACCTTCTCGATGAACTCAACACAGCTCAAACGATGCTGGCGGCTGAAGAGCCGAACTATCTGAGTTCTCTGAGCTCAAAATACTATTCCATCAGCGTGACATCCCGTGCTTTTTCACAGGCAGAGCGGGAATGGATGAATACACATAACTTGCTCCGAGTCGGTTATCTTGAAAACTATCTGCCGTACAGCGATACGGATGAAAACGGAGAGGCAACCGGTATTATCAGGGATATCATACCGGACATCCTGAATGCGCTTGGAATGCCTGATACCCAAGTTTCATTCAGCGGCTACAGAAGTTATGATGATCTGATTACTGATATGACGGCAGGTGCTATCGATGTAGCGTTCCCTGTTGGAGGAGGATTGTATTATTCTGAGGAAAACGGAATCTATCAGTCGAATGCTGTCGTATCATCTCCTACAGCAATCGTTTATAAGGGGGAGTTTACTGAGAAAACAACGACTCGCTTTGCTGTCAATGAAAACAACCGCATGCAGTATTATTATGTGAGGACAAACTATCCGAATGCAGAGGTCGTTTTCTTCCCGTCGATCGATGAAAGCCTTGCCGCGGTACTTTCCGAAAAGGTCGAATGCACGACGCTGAACGGTCTGCGTGCAAACGAGATTTTGAAAAACGGCGAGTATAGAAATCTTTCGATCCGTCAGTCAAGTTATAACGATGACCGATGCTTTGGCGTAAAAATCGGAAACGAAGGACTGCTGAAACTTCTCAACCGGGGAATCAACGTACTGGGAGGTGATTATGCACAGAATATATCTTACCGGTATATGGATGGATTGTCGTCTTATGGCTTTCTTGATGTGATCCGGGATCACATGGCGATTTTCGGGAGCGTTATTCTTGGAGTCGCTGCAGTGATCATACTGCTTCTAATCCGTGATATAAGACGGTCAAAGCGGGAGGTTCAGGATAAGGAAACTGCAAGGAAAAAACTTGAGAAAGCAAATGCAGAACTTGCGGAGAGCCAAAGAGCCAAGCAAAAGGAACTGGAGGATCGAATCTCCCTGCAGGAAGAGCTGCTGAAGCAGGAGAAGCATCGAGAGCAACTCGACCGGATGATCACAGCAATGGCTTCGGACTATCGCTGTGTCTATCATGTGGATCTGGATCATAACGATGCGGTTTGCTACAGGGCGGATCCATCTGATCATGAGGAGACACCGGAAGGGATTCACTTTCCGTATTATGAGCGATTTTCATGGTACGCGAACCATTTCGTTGAGGAGAGCTATCGTCAGGGATTCCTGGAATTCATTCACCCGGATCATGCCCGTAAGGCGTTGGCCAATAACCTGATTATCGCATACCGCTACCTCGTGCAAAGGGATGGAAGAGAATACTATGAAATGATTCGCATGGCCGGTGTCCGCCACGCTGAAGACAGGGACGATCATATTGTCCACGCAGTCGGGCTCGGATTGACGGTGATAGATGAAGAGATGCGTGATACGATGGCGAAGAATCACGCGCTCGCAGAAGCTTTGAATTCGGCGGAACAGGCCAACAAAGCGAAAACAGCCTTTCTGTCCAGCATGAGCCATGAGATACGTACGCCCATGAACGCAATTATCGGACTGGACAGTTTAGCGCTGCGAAATGAATCGATCCCCGAAGAGACGAGGACATATCTGGAAAAGATAGGCGCCAGCGCCCGCCATCTGCTGGGGCTGATCAATGATATTCTGGATATGAGCAGAATTGAATCGGGACGTCTTGTTATGCGCAAAGAGGAATTCTCTTTCAGCGGCATGCTGGAACAGCTGAATTCTATGGTGATGTCCCAGTGCAGTGAAAAGGGACTCCATTATGAGTGCAGCGTTATTGGGGGAGTCAGCGATTATTATATCGGTGATGACATGAAGCTGAAACAGGTGCTCATCAATATCCTGTCAAATGCGATCAAATTTACAGATGCTCCCGGAAGTGTCACCATGACGGTGGAACGTACCGCTGTATTTGGAGATCACTCTACTGTCAAGTTCTGTATTAAAGATACCGGTATCGGCATGGATAAAGACTTCATTCCGAAGATTTTTGATGCTTTTACACAAGAGGACAGCAGCAGAAACAGCAAGTATGGCAGTACTGGCCTGGGCATGGCGATCACGAAAAGCATTGTGGAACTGATGAACGGTACCATTTCAGTCGAATCGGAGAAAGGCGTCGGGACAGAGTTCACTGTTATTGTAACATTGAAAAACAGCCAGCATGAAGGTCCGGCCACATACTATGTCGATCCTAAGAATATGCGTATTCTGGTGGTGGATGATGAAGAAATCGCGGCAGAACATGCCAGGATCGTACTGGATGAGGTGGGAATCAAAGCTGATACCTGTTACAATGGGCAAACAGCGTTGCATATGCTGGAAGTACAGCATGCCAAACATGAACCTTACAGCCTTGTGCTGCTTGACTGGAAAATGCCGGAGATGGACGGCATCGAAGTGGCTAAAGAAATACGGAAACGTTACGACAGGGAAACAACAGTGATTATTCTTACCTCCTTCAACTGGGACGAAATCATGGATGAGGCAATGCATATCGGCGTGGACAGCTTTCTCTCAAAACCGCTGTTTGCTTCCAATGTGATCGACGAATTCGAACGGGTTGCAAGAAAAAACAAGATGAGTCTCTATAAGGAAAAGAAACGGGCTGATCTGAAAGGCAGACACATTCTCCTGGCTGAAGATGTTATGATCAATGCAGAGATCATGAAAGAGATCATAAAAATGCGTGAAGCAATGATCGACCATGCAGAAAACGGAAGGGTCGCTGTGGATATTTTCAGTAATAGTTCGGTCGGCTATTATGACGCGATTCTGATGGATATTCGCATGCCTGAAATGGATGGCCTGGAAGCTACCGCAACAATCCGTGGTCTAAACAGACCGGACGCCAAGACCGTTCCTATCATAGCAATGACAGCAAACGCCTTTGATGAGGATGTTCAGCGATCCCTTCAGGTAGGCATGAATGCACATCTATCCAAACCGGTAGAACCGGCGCACCTTTATCAGATGCTGGAGGAGTTGATCTGGGAAGCAGACTCGAATGAATAACCGGACGCATTAAAAGGCGGTATGTTCATATGGATACTGCTCATGCTATTACTGTTTCAGACAGCAAATCAGCGTGTGAGTAAAATGATGTCAGTGTGTTCTCTTTCAAATCTGAGGTGAGTCTGCTTTTCCCGGTATCTTATGAGTATAGAGACTATTACGGCTAATGTGAGATTTACAAGCTGCAATCTGAAGCTGCTTCGAACTGGATGTTGGAGCCGGCGTTTTTTGCAATTGTTTTTACATGGGGTCGGGTTGACAAAGGTTTTGCTTTTCAATATACTTTATTTAGTGCTTTAAGAGCGGTCCTGTGAGGCCGCCAAGGACCGGATGAATCATAACACAGGAATTCCCTGTTTCGATTTGCTGTGCTCCTTGGCGAGTGCGGCAATTTTTTTCGGAAAGGGATTAAATATGCGCTGTATTCTGTCTGATGCGAACGTCTTCCGGAACGGAAGAATCGAAAGAACTAATGTCGGAATCATCGATGGAATCCTCAATTTCCAAAATGTAATTCCTTCTTCCGGCGATCTTGTGATCTCATGTCACGATTATACTGTATTTCCCGGTTTTGCGGATGTGCATGTGCATTTCCGTGAGCCGGGTTTTTCTTATAAAGAAACGATTAAAAGCGGAACGAAAGCAGCCGCGCACGGGGGATATACTTCCGTCTGTACGATGCCGAATCTGATTCCGAGTCCGGACGATCTCGCGTCCCTCGCTGTGCAGACTGAAATCATTCATAAAGACGCTGTGATCCACGTTTATCCGTATGGAACAATCACCAGAGGAGAGAAAGGTGATACACTCTCTGATTTAGAAGACATGGCCTCACATGTAGCAGGGTTCTCTGATGACGGACACGGTGTACAGAATGACGAGATGATGGAGACTGCGATGCGCGAAGCGCGGAGACTGAACAAGATCATCGTCGCGCACTGCGAGGACAATACACTTCTTCATGGAGGATATATTCATGAAGGAAGTTATGCGGCGGAGCATCATCATAAAGGGATCTGCTCCGAATCTGAGTGGGGGCAGATCAAACGGGATCTGGAGCTTGTAAGAAAAACCGGGTGTGCTTATCATGTATGTCACATCTCCACGAAAGAAAGCGTGGAACTGATCAGACAGGCGAAAAAAGAGGGCTTGGATGTGACCTGCGAGACGGGGCCGCATTACCTTCTCCTGAACGATTCCATGATGCAGGAAGAGGGAAGGTTCAAAATGAATCCGCCGATACGATCGGAAGAGGATCGGCAGGCGCTTTTAGAGGGACTTCGGGACGGAACGATCGATATGATCGCAACCGATCATGCGCCGCACTCAGAGAACGAGAAAGCCAGGGGGCTGAAAGAGAGCCTGATGGGTGTGGTAGGTATCGAAACTGCATTCCCGCTGCTTTACACTTATCTGGTTTGTCAGGGAGAAATCTCACTGGAGAAACTGATCGGATTACTGTGTGTGAACCCCAGAATGCGGTTCGGATTGGATTGCGGGATGGAAGAAGGAAGGCCCGCAAATATAACCATATTCGATTTGAATGCGCAATATACAATTGATCCGGGTCAATTTCTATCAATGGGGCGGAGCACTCCGTTTGTAGGATGGCAGGTCTCAGGAAAATGCATTGCGACCATTTCGGAAGGCGAATTTGCCTACAGAAACCCTGGCTTTGCAGCGGAGGAAAACGGATGAAGCAGGAACAATTCAGAATTATTGAGAATGTCGCTTTAACGGATACGGTGTATCGGATGAGGCTGGAAGGGAATACAGACGCAATTGTACGGCCAGGCCAGTTTGTCAATATCCGGCTTGACGGAAGATTTCTAAGAAGACCGATTTCCGTATGTGACAAGGAACAGGATTTACTGACGATCATCTACAAGATCGTCGGAGCAGGAACGGATCAGATGAGCCATCTCGGTTCCGGTGCATCCCTGGATGTCCTGACAGGACTTGGAAATGGATATGACCTGTCACCGGCAGGAGACAGGCCATTGCTGCTTGGCGGAGGAGTCGGTATTCCACCGCTCTTCTGGCTGGCAAAACAACTGATCGGCAGAGGACATTCTGTTACGACAATTCTTGGTTTCAACAGCGCAGACGAAGTCTTTTACGAAGAGGAGTTCCGAAATATCGGGGCAAGTATCATCCTGACGACCGTGGATGGCTCCAGAGGACGCAAGGGATTTGTTACGCAGGCTGTGAACGGAAAGGACTACACATATTATTACGCCTGCGGTCCGATGCCAATGCTGAAGGCAGTCTACAATACGATGCCATGCGGTGGACAAATGAGCTTTGAACAGAGAATGGGATGCGGATTCGGAGCCTGTATGGGATGTTCGGTAAAGACCATTGCAGGCTATAAAAGAATCTGTAAGGAAGGCCCTGTGCTGCTGAAGGAGGAGATCCTATGGGAAGACTGAGCGTGGACCTTTGTGGAATCGAACTGGATAATCCCATAATCCCGGCTTCCGGAACATTTGGATACGGATGGGAATTTGCAGACTTGTATGATATCAATCAGTTAGGGACTTTTTCCTGTAAAGGAACCACACGGGAGCCGAGGTTTGGGAATCCCACTCCCAGGATCGCGGAGACTGCATCCGGGATGTTGAATGCAGTGGGGCTTCAGAATCCCGGTGTGGATGCTGTCATAGAAAAAGAACTGCCGCGATTAAAAAACTGCTTTCATAAGCCTATGATGGCAAATGTCAGCGGTTTTTCCGTGGAAGAATATGCCGCAGTCTGTGAAAAACTGGATCGGGAACCTCAGGTGGGATGGCTGGAAGTGAACATCAGCTGCCCGAATGTGCATGGGGGAGGGATGAGCTTCGGCACGGATCCAGGACTTGCAGCGGAGGTGACGCAAGCGGTCAAAGCGGTCACGACAAAGCCTGTGATCATGAAACTATCCCCTAACGTTACGGACATTGCGAAAATGGCAAAAGCTTGCGAGAATGCCGGGGCGGATGGGATCAGCCTGATCAATACCTTGATGGGAATGCGAATCGACCTGAAGACCAGGCGCCCGGTGATTCGGAACACAACCGGAGGCCTGTCCGGCCCTGCGGTGTTCCCGGTTGCGCTCAGAATGGTTTGGCAGGTTGCGAATGCGGTTTCTGTGCCGGTGATCGGGCTCGGAGGAGTCGCATGCGCGGAAGATGTAATCGAGATGATGCTGGCTGGCGCGACAGCAGTTGAGATCGGTGCTGCGAATCTTGTGGATCCGTTCATCTGTCCTAAGGTCATAAGAGAGCTCCCCAATGTGATGGATAGACTGGGAATCAATACATTAGAAGAGATAATTGGAGGAATTCGCTGATGGGTAAAGATGTAATCGTCGCATGTGACTTTTCTACGGCGGAACAGACATATGCGTTTCTTGACCGGTTCACAGACAGAAAACCATTTGTGAAGATCGGCATGGAATTGTTTTATGCGGAGGGGCCGGATATTGTTCGGAACATCAAAAAAAGGGGACATAAAATCTTTCTGGATTTGAAACTGCATGATATCCCTAATACTGTCAAAAAGGCAATGACAGTACTTTCCAGGTTGGATGTTGATATAACGAACCTTCATGCAGCCGGCGGTATCGACATGATGCGTTATGCGATTGAAGGACTTACCCGCCCAGACGGAACCAGGCCTCTTCTTATTGCGGTGACGCAGTTGACATCTATCGATCAGAGACGAATGGAAGGGGAACTGCTGATCAAAGAACCTCTCGCGGAAGTAGTCATGCAGTATGCCGAAAATGCGAAAAATGCAGGCTTGGACGGTGTTGTATGCTCAGCTCTCGAAGCAGGCAAGGTGCATGGCAGATGCGGAGACAGTTTTTTGACGGTAACTCCGGGAGTGCGGTTTTCCGAAGGTGCGGTAGGAGATCAGCAAAGAGTTACCACGCCGGAAAAGGCGAAAGAAATCGGATCCGACTACATTGTAGTCGGACGTCCCATTACATCAGCTGAAGACCCGGTTGCAGCATATATGCGCTGCGTACAGGATTTCATAGATGAATGAACTGGAGGAAAGGCGGATGAAGGAAAAAATCGCAAAAGATCTTCTTTCGATCGGAGCGGTGTTCTTAAGACCCGAGCAGCCGTTTACCTGGGCAAGCGGAATCAAGAGTCCTGTTTATTGCGATAACAGGCTTACTTTGACCGCACCTGCAGTAAGGTGCGATGTGGAGAACGGACTCGCGGAACTGATACGGAAACTGTATCCGGATGTAGAGGTACTGATGGGTACTTCTACTGCAGGAATTGCCCATGCGGCAATTACAGGTCATATTTTGGGACTCCCAATGGGGTACGTCCGCAGCGGAAGCAAAGACCATGGCAGGCAGAATCAGATCGAAGGAAAACTGGAGAAAGGACAGAAAGTTGTTGTTGTCGAGGATCTTATCTCAACAGGCGGCAGCGCAATCGAAGTTGTAAATGTACTGCGTGAAGCGGGGGCTGAAGTCCTCGGAATTGTCAGCATCTTTACATATGGAATGAGAAAAGGGTTGGACAGATTAGCCGCTGCGAATGTGGAGAATCATTCGCTGACGGATTTTGATACGATTGTGTCAGTTGCAGCTGAGGAAGGCTATATCCGTCAAGAAGATGTGCAACGTTTGATGGCTTTTCGGAACAACCCTTCAGACGAATCTTGGATAGGAGGAAACAAATGAAGAACCTGATTGACATTATGCAGATGAGCACAGAAGAACTGCAGGAACTCGTTGACCGTGCAATGGACATCATTGCGAATCCAGCAAAGTATGCTGATGCTTGCCGCGGAAAGAAACTGGCAACGCTGTTTTTCGAACCGTCTACCAGAACGCGCCTTTCCTTTGAGGCTGCGATGTATGAACTTGGTGGAAACGTAATCGGATTCAGCGAGGCGAACAGCAGTTCTGCAGCAAAAGGCGAAAGCGTCGCCGATACCGTCCGTACTGTCGGATGCTATGCGGACATCATAGCGATGAGACACCCGAAAGAGGGTGCTCCACTTGTCGCGACCCGCACAGCAGGCGTTCCGGTTGTGAACGCAGGAGACGGCGGGCACAACCATCCGACACAGACCCTTGCTGATCTGCTTACGATCTACCGTGAGAAAGGAACATTTGAGAATCTGACGGTCGGCTTGTGCGGCGATTTGAAGTTCGGACGCACTGTCCATTCTCTGATCTCTGCGATGTCCCGGTATAAAGGCGTGAAGTTTGTGCTGATCTCGCCGGAAGAATTGAAAGTACCGCGCTACATCATCACGGATATACTTGAGAAGAATGGAATTCCGTTTGAGGAAGTCACAAGCCTCGAAGATGCTATGCCGCAGCTCGACATTTTGTATATGACAAGGGTACAGCGCGAACGGTTCTTCAATGAAGCGGATTATATGAGACTGAAGGATACATATATCCTGACTCCGGAGAAACTACGTAATGCGAAGGATGATCTAGCCATCCTGCATCCGCTGCCCAGAGTCAATGAGATTTCTGTTGCGGTCGACGACGATCCGAGAGCATGCTATTTCAAACAGGTTTTGAACGGAAAATACATGCGCATGGCGCTGATTCTGAAACTTTTGGAGGTAAATGTATGATTATTGGTCAGATCAAAGACGGTATCGTGCTCGACCACATCACTGCGGGTCGCTGCATGGATATTTATAAGATCCTCGGACTGGACAAATTGGACTGCACGGTTGCAATGATTAAGAATGCGGACAGTCCGAAGATGGGGAAGAAGGATATTATTAAAGTTGGTCAGGTCATAGATCTTGATTTCGATGTGCTTGGTTATATCGACCCCGGCATCACAGTAAATATTATACAGAACGGACAGCTGGCTAAGCGGGAACATCTGACACTTCCGGAGCGGGTACGCAATATCATCCGATGCAAGAATCCACGCTGTATCACTTCTACTGAGCAGGAGATCGTGCATGAGTTCCGGCTGGTAGATCGTGAGAAAAAAATCTATCGATGCATTTACTGCGAGCATGAAGCTCCGAAAAACGTAGATTAATTCATGAAAGGCGCACTGACTGGAAATCCGGTCGGATGCGCTTTTTTATGAGAATAATAAACATATACTATCTAAAAATCATATAATATTTACATGTATCATACATAATGATTGCAAGAAAGACCGGAAATGTGTTATTCTGATTGCAGCAAAGAGCGGGAGGACAACATGAACAAAACACATAGAAAATGGATAATCATTCTGTGTATACTGCTGGCTGTTATTCTGGGGTGCATGATCGGAGCGGATGCTATCCAGACTTCTGGAGGCAGAATCGAGATCACACAGGGAACGATCGAAACACAGGTCGGTGATCTTGCGTATAAGCTTTACACTCCGAGAGACGCGCACAATGCACCGGGCGTGCTGCTGTTGCACGGTTATCAAAATGACCGGGAGACCTGCGCGGCATATGCAATCGAATTGGCAAAACGCGGGGTGGTCGTACTGTCATTGGATGAATATGGTCATGGAGCGACAGAACCTGGGCTCATTAACCGCGGGTATGTGAATCAAAGAGTGAAAGTCAATTTCGGACAGGACAGCAGGGAGAACGGAACTTTTGTCGATGTGAATGGGAGTATCCGATACAGACTCCTGATGAACTTCTCGAATCTGAGTTTTTTCGATGAGAGGTATACTAAAGATAAGTATGGTAATACGATCGCGGACAGTTCCTGCGGGGGTGTAGCAGCATATGCTTATTTAGCAAGCCTTCCAACTGTCGATAAGACGAGACTTGGTCTGTCCGGTCATTCCATGGGGACTTGGTCCAGCTGGTCAGTCGCAGCGGCCTACAGCGGGACGGATATTGCGCCGAAAGCTACTGTTCTTCAGTGCGGTGAGCTGTTTACAAAAAATGCATATGACGCAGACAAGATTCATTTCAACAATGTGCTCCTTTTGCAGGCGAAATGGGATGAATTCAGTTATTTCCGTGATTACCAGAAGAATGTAGATGATAAAATACTTCATTCCCCTCTGCGCGCTGAATTCCTCGGCACAACTGTAGAAGAAGCAAAGTGGGATACTACGGTTGGTTCGTTTTCTGACGGGACGGCGAGAAGAATGGAACTTCTCTACACCAATCATCGCCTCACAACTCATCATTCTCATGGCCTCGCTGTAGCATTGGATTGGTTTGCGGATGCGCTGGGGTATACCAATCCGATTCCTTCAGAGAGCCAGAGTGCCATGGGAAAGGAGTGGCTTGTTTTAATTGCCATGCTTTGCGCAGTTGCTTCTCTGCTTCCTTTGATGGAACTGTTGCTGACGATTCCGTTCTTTGCAAAAGCGGTACAGCCGCTTCCCCCGAAAAATGGCATTCAGATAAAAGGAAGATGGTGGCGTGGAGCAATCATCACAATGCTGATTGCAGGATTCACATATCCTTTTATGACACAACTGGGACATGCGCTTTTGCCTTTGCCGGAAAGGGTTTTCCGAATGACAGTCGGAAACGGTTTTATCGGATGGTATCTGCTGCTGATTCTTGTTATGCTTGTTACAGGATGGATTGGTGCCCGTAAGGCGAAAAAGAATGGAACATATGACGGATTCTATGGGATGGGCCTCGGGGATGCAGAACAACCTGACCGAATCGCATGGAGAACGTTAGGAATATCGGCTATACTTGTTGTCTGCATGCTGTTATGGATGTATCTGATCGTAGCCATCTGCGGGTTGTTCCATGGTCTCGATCTGCGATTCATCTGGCCATTCTTCAAGACTTTTACCGCTGCAAGATTCGGACAGTTCTGCGTTTATATCCCGCTATTTGCGTTGTTTTTCCTTCTGAACAACTCAAAGATAATGGCATCCATGAGAACGGAAGCAACTTATCAAAAGGGAATCAAGGGATTCCTTGGAAACTGGTGGAGAAATGCTCTTTTGATGGCTGGGGGTATTCTTATTATTGTGCTGATCGAATATGTACCGTTCTTCCTCGGGATTGGTCCCGGTGCTGACGTCTTGTTCGGATCAACATTCGGCGGCCCGTTCATGTCTCTTCTGATTCTGTTTTTGCCTCAGGTAGTAGTATTTAGCGTAATCTGCACCTATGCATACCGCAGGACTGGGAGTGTATGGGTCGGAGCGCTGACAGTCGCCAGCTTAGCGACGTGGATTGTGACAGGGGGATCCTCCATGTTATAACCACTGAAAATGGAGCATGCATAAGATCTCCTCTCAATGTATCACAAGAGAGGAGATCTGTTTGTTGAAGCAATTGATCATGCGGCTTCTCCTTTTTTCGTTTACATGCTGCAGGAAGAATGATATGATTAGATGAACTATTTGCGAAAGAATATTTGTTATGAAACGTTCAGTATCACATTCAAGCGTTACGACGAAACTATGTTTCAGGCTTCTGCCTATCCAGATTCTGCTGGCTGTTGTAGGAGCGGTCAACGGCATCGTTACCAGCCTGTTTGCATCAAATTCCATCGGGCAGGATGCTATGAGTGCAGTGGGACTGTTTGCTCCGATCAATATGTTTATCGGCGCGGTCAGCACGATGCTTCTGGGAGGATCGCAGATCCTCAGCGCAGAGTTCAAGGGAAAGAATCAGGTTATCCGTACACAGGAGATATTCACTCTGGATATGATGATCTCCTTTGCCTTTTCAGTGATTGCTGCTATAATCCTGGCTGCAGCAGGCATGTTCGGCTGGACAGGAATATTTACGGATGAACCTGAGGTACGTGCTTTTTTTAATCAGTATCTGATTGGGATGTCATTCAGCATACTGCCCCAGGTGCTTGGTCAGCAATTATCGGGATTTCTCTCCTTAGAGAACCAGACACGGATTACATTGACTGCCAGTATCGTTTATATTCTGGTGAATCCTGTTTTCAATTATATTTTTGTCATGAGACTCCGGATGCAAGCGCTGGGGCTAGCTTTGGCCTCTGTTCTTGGGCTGTGGGTCTTCTTCGCAATCCAAGCGCAGTATTTCTTCACAAAACGGGCGAACATCCGTTTCCAGCTCAAGGGTTTCCGGATAAAAGACACCTGGCATATTGTCAGGATCGGTGCACCAGGTGCAATCTCCTACGGATATCAGACGATACGCGGGTTCTGGGTTAACGCATTGATAACATCCTACGTTGGAGCGGTCGGACTCTCCGCTTTTACGGCCTGCAACACTTTCCTGGGCTTTTTCTGGGCTGTTCCCGGAGGAATGCTCGCGGTGTCCAGAATGCTACTCAGCGTGGCACAGGGGGAAGAAGACCGGCAGACGATGCAGGATATTATGCGTACTGCGCTATACCGATATGTCCCGATCATGTTCGGCATTGCGGTTTTTATTGCGGTTATGGCGGTTCCTTTCACCAGGTTGTATTACCAGGATACTAGCGATCCGGTCTTTATGATGACGGTCTGGGGATTCCGCATCCTTCCGTTCTGTATGCCGCTTGCCGTGATCTGTATGCATTTCAGCTGTTACGGGCAGATATCAAACAAACAGGTTCTCGTTCATGTGCTTTCGATTCTGGACGGGGCTGCGGACGTCGTTTTATTTACGGCTCTGTTAATTCCATTGATCGGAATGAACAGCGTCTATTGGGCGAATGTGCTCAATGGCATAGTGACTACGATAATTATCCTTTTCTATGCATGGATTCGAAATCGACACCTTCCGCATAGCATGGATGAGCTGATGGTAATCCCAAAGGAATTCGGGGTGGATGAAAGCGAGCGACTGGATATCTCAATCCATACGATTGAAGAAGTTACAGAACTGTCAGTTCAAGTACAGGAGTTCTGCATCAAGAAGGGAATCGATCATAGAAGGAGTATGCTGTCAGGACTTGCACTCGAAGAAATGGCGGGCAATATTGTCCTTCATGGTTTTTCAAAAGATCGGAAGAATCATAGTATTGATGTTCGTGTTGTACATAAGGCTGACTCGTTGATTCTGAGAGTCAGAGACGACTGTGTTCCCTTCAATCCTGCTGACAGGCGCGACATTGCTGATCCTGAGGATGTTACAAAAAACATTGGAATCAGAATGATTTATTCAATGGCTGAAAGTGTACAGTATCAGAATATACTGGGATTGAATGTGCTGACCATAAGAGTCTAATCGTTCGCCCCAAGATTCGCTTTCAAATTGAAGGCTAATGACTTCTGCAGCGGCGGATTGCCGGAAGGGACAGCGGAATACGACTTTGAAGACGATGCGCCGAAACTCGGTGAGGTCGATTTCTCGAAGCTCGTACATTGAACAATGGTATGATGCCACCATGTGATAGCACAGTAATAGTATCATGTCAGTTAAAATCTTTTTGAATTGTTACTAAAAGATTAATAGATACTAAAGGCTTTTCAGCGTGTGTTACGGGAAACATTTTATAATAACCTGTGTCATATTCTGCTTTCATAGAATAATCAGAGCTAGTTTATGATCTGTTTAAATGACATATAGTTCTTTCAGTAATTCCATAGCATATGTTTCATTGAAAAACAAGTTAATGAAGGATACTCATTTTAACTCATTGCTCTAATAGAAAATAAATGATTCCATATACAAATAGCTACTACTATCTGACATACTACTTCATTTTTAGTTGTATGTATGATTGTAATATGGTATTATTTAGCTAACCTAATTATATAGAAAGGATTCAGTTTTAATGCGCTTCCTCCGAAATATTATTAAATATAGGAAGTATATCGTTTATGCCGGAATAACAGAATTGAAGGCAGAAGTTGCAGGTTCATATCTTAATTGGCTTTGGTGGATCGTTGAACCGATTTGCTTTATGTTCATATATTCTCTCGTATTTGGAGTTTTTTTTGGTAGTAAAATTGAGCATTTTAACTTGTTTGTGTATATTGGTATAACTCTTTGGGATTTCTTTAGAAGAATGCTTACTTCGAGCGTACGGCTTGTTAAGAATAATAAATCAGTAGTTGCTAAGGTTTACATTCCCAAGTATATACTCATTTTTGTGAAGATGTTTGTTAACGGTTTTAAAATGATGATATGTTTTATCATTATGTTTCTCATGCTTGTATTCACTGGTATAGGTTTTTCTTGGAAGTTGTTATATCTTGTTCCTATTTTATTAATTATGTGTGTTTTTACTTTCGGGTTTTGCTCGATACTATTACATTTCGGTGTATATATTGACGACTTGCATAAATTGATTACCATTGCTCTTCGAATGATAATGTATTTAACAGGGGTCTTCTATGATGTTGTTGCTAGAGTTTCTTCCAATCTTGGAAACGAGATAGCGATGTTGATAGTTCGCTTTAATCCTATGGCAAGTACTCTCATAGCCGCAAGATCAGCTGCTTTTTATCAGAAAACACCTGATTTCACATATTTATTTGATTGGCTTGTAGTTGGCTTGGTTCTTTCGATAATTGGTGTAGTTTTAATTGATCATCATGAGAATGATTATGTAAAGGTGATATAATGAGCAATTTCGCAGTTGAAGTAAAAGATTTATGCGTTGATTATCGTATCGTCGGATCTTATTCGATTAAGAAAATGCTTCTTGCGGGACGAAAAGCGGACAAAAGATTGATTCATGCCGTTCGAAATGTTAGTTTCGAAGTGGAAGAAGGAGAGATCTTAGGGATTGTCGGGAAAAACGGTAGTGGAAAGTCGACATTGCTTAACGCAATAGCAGGTATTTTTTCTCCAAATCAAGGAACCATCGATTTGCATGGGCATAGCATTTCACTATTATCAATTGGAGTAGGGTTCAATAAAGAGATGTCCGGAAGAGATAATATATTGCTGTCTGGCTTGTTACTTGGCTTTGATAAAAAATACATAGAATCAAGGATGGATGATATTATAGAGTTTTCTGAACTAGAGACATTTATTGATAATCCTGTTCGTACATACTCAAGTGGCATGTATTCGAAATTAGCTTTTTCTGTTACAGCCATTCTGGAAACAGAGATTATGCTTATAGACGAAGTGCTAAGTGTTGGGGATGAACATTTTAAAAAGAAAAGCCTTGAGAAAATGCATTCTCTTATCAAGGACAAGGATCGAACTGTTTTGATTGTTTCTCATAGTATACCAACGCTTCAGAGTTTATGCACTAGAGTAATGTGGATGCACGATGGTGAAATAAAGCAGATTGGTGATACTAAAAAAGTATTGAAAGATTATGTTGCTTTTATGAAATAATCCTTATGTAATAATGACAGAGAATGTAGGAGATACTCTTAACACAAGATTCAGTCATCCTAATTTATCCTAAAAACGGATGATTGCGCCTGCTTTTCGTTATTTGCGGCATTTATTAGGGATTCGATTGGTTGTTTGAATCCTTATTTCATGCAGAACTGAGTTTTTTTAGTTCCTGTGAAAACCTCCAAACTGGTGTGGAAAAAGCTCATTGAATGGAGGTTAACTATTCAAGTTGAATGTCTGCACTGTTAATCTTGGTTCGACGTGTATAGTTTATGACAAATGCCCAACTGGCAGTTTTATGCTAATTGGATGTTTGAGTAGATTAAAGAATAACAAAAAAGGCTTAAGTCCGTAAAAGATATAAAGTTTTTACTGCGCTTGCGGCACTATAATGGTAATTGGCTGGTTTATAACTGGGAGAGGGTTGCAACTCACCCCCCCGTAACAACACTTAGCCTTGGTTTCGCCTGTGACGTATAATAAACGGTTAACGGTTGAAATGTTGATAAAACAACTTCGCTATGTAATTTAATAGTCATGCTCCCTGAATCAAGTAATTCAAGGAGCATTTATCAGATTTGCAGATTCATTCGTTTTGGAGTTTCTCGATTAGTTCTAACATCGCGTCAATAGTGTTGAAATTAAAGGGCTCTAGCATTTCGACATCGATATCAATGTCGAAGGTCTCGTTCATCTCTTGCACTATCGAGATAATGTCAAAGGAATCCAGAATTCCGCCATCAATCAGCAGTTTTTCACTTTCAAAGTCGACATCAGGCCGGATATCTTCCAGCAAAGCCAGCAATTTTTCTTTCATGTTCTGCCTCCTTTCTGTTTAATCATTGTGAGGGTTTGAGTGTATATTCATTAGCTTTGCGCAAACTAAATTCGTAGCCAAAGCTTTTATACATTGCCACGGCAGGTTCATTATGAAGATCTACCCAATGTTGAAAAGCTGAGGCATGTTTTGAAAACTTACGATGATATGCTTCCAGTATGGATTTGCCTAAACCAATGCCACGATAGTTCTCCTGTACCGCCACATGACGTATGGAAGCGATTGTCTTTTCAAATCTTGCATAGAGCGCAGCTACAATCCGTTCATTTTGTGTGATTACTAAAACGCGATTATCTGTCACTGCAAACTGTAATTCCTTTGCAGTGGGGAGAAATGCAAAGCGTGGATCAAATGTTTGAACAAACAATGTTAACACTTCTAGAATATCGTCTTCTGTCGCAGTACGTACTTTTACCGACTTCGGAAGTTCATGCGGAACCAAATGCTCTGACGTGCAGTGCATCAAACTGCTCTCCCGTTCCAATACAAAACCAAGCTTGGTAAGCTGTTCTTGTTGAAACGTCTGTGCAGAATTAGGCATTTTGGTAAAAGGAAACTCAACAACAATCTCTCGATCAGAAGAAAATCTACCAAGGTGTTCGGTCGGTGAAAAAAAGTAATAACAACGGTAAAAGCTTCCAGCGTCTTCAAGCAGAAGCAATCCGTTTTCTATCCATTGAAGTGATAATACGCGTGCTTCTATCTTGCGTTGGAGTTCTGCTGGTAACAAAAAACAATTAGAATATTTCCATCCGTTGGATCGGACTATCGCTTGTGCTTGCCGCCATTTCTCATAACTCAAAGGCTCATACACGGATATACTCTCCTTTTAGTTTGTTTCGATCAATTTTACCGTTTAGATTCATGGGTAACTCATCAAGCTGTATAAAAGTATTGGGCCACATATACTTTGGTATATATTTTCCAACTCCTATCTGAAAGGGAGAAACCTCTCAAGAGTCAGTCCTGCAACGCTAAAGAAAAACCTGGCGTTGATCAACGCCAGGCCTAAGAGAGTCCTTGGGTTCAAAAAACCAGCTGATTTGTTTGAATTCTTTCTCTCTCAGTGTTGCACTTAGTTTGACAATTCATCCAGCATAGAAAAACTGGAAAACAAAGAATGAAAGACTACTTTTGGCTTATAATTCGTTTCCTTCCAAGCATCCAAGGAAAAAAGTGGTTTATCAGTTCAACCAATATAACCGAAAGAATTAATGTGATAGAAATAATAACTAACCATTGTGCGATTCTATCTGAGAGCAATCCAAACCTGTTCTTTAAAAAACTATTAACTAACTTGGCTGCTGGTATGCAAAAAGAGTTTTGAAACGCATAAATGATGAGTGAGTTTTTTCCTAAATACTCTACAGGATTCATTTCTCCGAGTTGTGACAAAAGGATGATTATAAACCATGAGCCCGTGATTGCTGAAGAAAAATATAATAAAGGATTCCCGATATTACAAGAGTACAAATCAGTTAAACCCGAAATTCTATAGTTTAAAACACAAGTAAATACACTACTCAATAATGCTATAGGAAGTTGCCATTTTTGCTGAAAAGATACTTTACAATTATCATTGATAATACGGAACAACCGTCCTACAGATAAGAAAGCAATACCTGCGGGTACTAAGTCGAGACTTAAAAACCATCCTTTAATAAATTTCAAAACAATCCATTCTATCATAACTGCTAGAATAGCTGTCAAAATATATACAATTACTCTTCTTCGTACGGTTGTTTTCTGAGCAAACTTTTCAATGAAGTAGAAGACGAGTTCAGAGAAAAACAGAACGCAAAGGAACCATAAAGAGAAATAGTAATGGTGTAATCTATGACCTAAGACTAACGATATCGCGGTTTGCCCGAGTTTCCAATCTGTTATAGTGTTGCCATTATAAATCTGTTTAACAAAATTCAAACAATTCTTTAATAACCAAAGTACCATTCCTAAGCAAAAATATGGAACCACAATACTATTCACTTTAGCTTTGATGAAAGATTTATAGTCTTTATATCTGTTGAGAGAAAAAACCAGACCGGAGCAAATAAAAAAGAGCGGCATATGAAAAGAATAAAGCCAAACTTTCAAGGCGGTAGGCGTCAAAGAGATATGCCCGAGAATGACAAACATAATACCTGCGCCTTTGAGAGTATCGATTAATTTGCTTCTTTCCATATATTACCTCTGCAATAAATGTTGTTATAATACTAGAGCATAGTAAAAGCAAATTGTTTTGTCAAGCAAAACTGAAGTGTTCGACAGTGTCAAGCTGCTCCGAAGCAAACAAGTGAAGGAATAAGAGAAACCTTCTCAAACGGTAATAGACGGTAACTTCGTATACCGGGCTTTAACCAGTATCAAAAGTACTATTTGGTGCTGGTTCAACTATACCACTATCAAAGTATACAAATGGATCTGTCGAATATGCTTCTGCAGAAAATCTGTCTTTATAATAATCTATCCATTATCTTTCAGGTTTAGTCGTTAAAAATGTCATGCAGTTTTTTGCAAATGAAAGTATGCTGTTAGGACAACTAACCAGTAATAGCATCAACGTCTTATGACGCAGTACTGCCATATAAAGATGAGCACGAGCGCTAGCTTCCTTTGGAGGGTTGAGATAACGGCTTTTTCGCCAAAGAGGGAAGTATTTTTCAAAAAAAGCAACCATGCTGTGCACATAGTCACGTGCCATCTTGCGATCGTTACAAAATATCAAATTCCTATAACGAGCAGTTGCATGACGTAAGCATACAAATTCAACTTCCTTATATAACGGACCTTCAAAGGCGTTGTGATCGATATAGAAGTGAACGATACTTGAACAGCTTTTTAACACATCAAAGATCCTTGTATCAACTGTAGTAGTGATGGAATCGTCTCTGTCATGGCGATAATAGTACAGAGGACAATTGACACAAGTAACTTTATTTGCTAAGAGCATGACATTATAGATTAGGGCACTGTCCTCAAACCACTGATGCTTAGGAAATGAAAAAGCATTTTGCATCCAAAAGGATCGTAAATATAGCTTGTTCCATGCAAATGAATTTGCATATTCTAGAATTCCCGGACTATGACGGACACTTTTGTCAAAAAGATCAGGGGGATATAGAGTATTAGTGAAATGACCGCGATGAAGATGCGTTATACCGCAGATTACAACCTGAGAGTTAGTTTGTACCGCCTTATCATACATTTTCTTGCAATAATTCGAATCAACGTAATCATCACTATCGACAAATCCTATGTACTCACCTAAGGATTGTTGAATGCCGTAATTACGCGCGTCAGACAGGCCACCGTTTTGTTTAATAAATGAACGGATCTTATAGGGGTAACGATTAGCATAATCGTCTATAATGTGCTGCGAGTTGTCGGGAGAACCATCATTTACAATGATGATCTCGATTTCCTCAAGAGTCTGTGAGATCAAGGAGTCTAAACACTTTGCAAGATATCGTTCCACATTATATACCGGAACGATAATTGATACTTTGATATGACCATCCATAAGACCCACCTTCATATAGGATAAATAACCAAACTGTAATCTATTTTTGCTATGCTTGTATAACTACAAATCTATATAGGGGGATAATCATTTGTTTCAAATACGTTTATAGTAAAAAAATATGCGAACTAGAAATACATCTGTCATTCGCATATCTTTGTTGTGTTAATCAAAGCTGTGTCTGGCAAGTTGTTTATTTTTCGGCGGAAGTTCCATGAAATTACCATACGTTTTGGTCAGTACATAATGATAGTCAGATGGAACCGGAAACTCAGCGTCTTCAAACATAACATACCGTGGCTGTCCAAAGGCTTCAGTGGCATACGTTTCTTTAGAAATGTCGTAATAACTACCAAAGTTAGATACATATTTCTGCGGTTTGTTATTATACTTGGTTGCAATTTTGATCATTCTTTCATGTATTGTTTTGACACTGAGAAGCCATGAGTAAACCTGAAGTATTCGATGTTTCCAGTTTTTAGGCGCAGAGAAGCCGGTCTTGATAAACAAAACACGTCTGTACATTTTGACCAGCTTTTCTTGCCTCCTTGTAACGCTGAAAGGTTCAACTGTATAATCAAGAGGGAATATATCAATATATGGTCCTACATCTTTAGTATACTTCAGGAGCTTGGACTGGGAAAACTGCGTTTTGCTACGTAATCTAACCTTTGGTGACTGTACCCAGTATTTCGGAACATTGTGATAATACTGAAATATGAACTCAGGGCTTAGCTTTTCATCACATATTTGCATGAATCTATTCAAATCTTCCCTGGGCATAAGAATATCGACATCGTCATCCCAAGGGATAAAACCATGATGCCGGATTGCACCTAAAAGGGTACCTTCGCCCAAATAATAGGTAATACTGTTTTCCCTGCAAACACGATCAACTTCTTTAAGTATACCAAGCTCGATAAGCTGTAGCTTTCGAACTTCCTGTTGTGCTAACTCTTCTCTTGCTTTTTCTTCAACCGGACGAGTTTTGCTCTTATAGGTTGCTGAAATCTCATCAAAGAAATTATGCTTGCTGGCCCGTTTGGAAAGAGGAGGCATCTCCATATAGTTTCCATAAATTGTTTTCAACAGAGTATCAGCATCATGCGGGACAGGGAATAAAGAATCCTCAAAAGGAACATATACAGGCTCTCCGTATACCTCCTTAGGGACAATTTGTCTGGAAGGGTGATAAGAACTTGCAAAATTGCACATATAAGGAGAAGAACTGTCACAAGCGGTTAACTCCGATCGCAGTTTTTTGTGCAGAGCTTTGTGCGTAGTGAACTTTGCAAAAATATTATAGATCTTCCTTCTTTTTGTGTTTGTGGTTATATAATGCTCTTTCAGTAAAAGTTCGTCCCGGAGCATCCGGATTCTTCTGTATTTTTTCTCAACTTTCTTGCGCTCGAGAGTATCCATATAATCCAGAGGAAAAATGTCAATAAAGGGGCCGCTGTATTGTTGATCGAATTTGTCAAGTTGACTAATGAAACCATACTTTTCCAAAGAAATGATCTTTGTAAAAGGCAGGTAGTAGTTGCTCTGAGTTGTTTCATTCAGGCAAAAAAAGCGATCGCTTAATTCTTGAGAGGCTAAGTTAATGAATTTGTTATAATCCTTTCGTGGCATCAGAATATCGAGATCGTCATCCCATGGTATAAAACCCCCATGGCGAATGGCGCCTAGCAGAGTACCTTCGCCAAGATAATAAGTTAGGCCTTGTTCTTTACATACTCGATCAACTTCTTTAAGTATATCAAGTTCGATTAACTGCAATTCACGCAAACGTTTTTCGTTGATGTAGTTTTCAGGCTCCTTCTTCTTTTTTGGCTTTTTGATAAGATTCTTAACAAAAAGCTTTAATCTGTTAGGGAAGAGCATATAGAGATGCATAAAAGCAGGCTTGTGCCGTATTTTAAGATAAACTGATTTCTTCTTAATCTTCTTATAATACGGGTTCTTCGTCCAAGAGGGCATATAACGGTTAAAGAAATCAATGGTTTTGTCATAAAAGGCGTACTTCAGTTTTAGAGAGTTACTTTGTAATACGTCTTCCAGACGAACAAAGATATGAATCTGACAGACACGATCAACCACATTCATTACTGTTGGATTGTTTGTATGGCTCAGATAAAAACTCTTTATACTTTCACAAGACTTAAAGATATCAAAAACCTTTTCGCTGACAGTATTGGTAATTGAATCTTTACGATCTTCACGATAAAAATACAGACAGTCTTTTATTGCAGAAACCTTGTTCGCCATGTAAAGCATATTGTATACAACAGCGCTGTCTTCAAACCATTGACCGACAGGGAAGAGGAATTCGTTATCCAGATACCACTTTCTGCGATAGATTTTGTTGCAAGCGTAAGACTTGCATTCTAGTAGTATTTCGGGTGATTCTTCAACGCTTTGCTCGAATACTTTTAAATGCTTAATGATCACTCTTTCTTGCAGATAGTTTTCTCCAAAACGATATATATTACAAGCGACAACGTCTGAGAATTGCTCTTCAGCTTTTTTATACAACAACTCAAACATGTCTTCTCTTACGTAATCATCACTATCGACAAAACCTAGATATTCACCTGTTGCATGCTGAACACCGAAATTACGCGCATCAGAAAGTCCGCCGTTTTCTTTTATAAATGAGCGAATTTTCTTTGGGTAACGCCTAACATAATCATCAATGATGGCTTGAGAATTATCAGGTGAGCCATCGTTTACCACTATAATTTCTATTTGTTCTATGGTTTGGGATACCAAAGAATCTAAGCATCTTGGTAGAAACGGTTCAACGTTATATACCGGTACAATTACAGAGACCTTTGGAGAGTTTATGTTTTCTCTGGTTGTTTGTAATCCACTATACAGGGAGATAAAATCGTCTTCAGTTAAAGATAATGGAAAGTTTTTTAACCTTTCAGGATTAACAGATGATGCAAGCAAATGCAGTTGCTCATCTGAAAGAGCTTCGATTCTTGGCAGAGATAAAGAATCATACAGATTGCAGAAAGCATTATATGCAAGTATTTCATTCTTAACATGAAAAGCTTTTGCAATCAATTTGAAAACCTTATCAAGTTCTTTCGGTCCACCAGACAAAGTGGTGCGTTGAGAATTCTGCAAAAGCATTTTCCAGCATCCTGGTAGACACATAGCCACCGCATGTCCGTGTGAATAACCCAAAAGGCTGGTTATCTTGTAACTCATAGCGTGAGCAGCTGTTGTTTGCGAAATATTGATTGCTTTTCCTGAAAGGTTAGCACTGATCATTATTCTGCGCATAGCATCAGCGTAGTTATTGTCAAAATAATCATTTTTTGAATCAATGAGTTCAGAAAGTGCTGTGAATGCATAGCCGCGACTTTCACTAGTTGCATTTACTGACCACATGGATTCAATAGCTTGACATACAGCATCTAAATATGTTGACTTTTTCTGATAATCAGGTAGAGTTTTAAGCACTTCTGGAGCAAGAATAGCTAAATCTGGCAAAAGAATATCACCTGTAAGAGACTGCTTAGCTTTTTGATAATAAACGACTGAAAACCTGGTGGATTCGCTTCCGGTACCAGCTGTAGTTGGAATCGCAATATGCTTAACATCCGGGTAAATCATTTCCATATCGAAATAAGAACATCCCGTTGGAGGCTCATCCATAGCTGAAAAACAGCGAATTGCTTTCGCAGTATCGATAGTGCTTCCACCACCTATAGAGATAATGACGTCACACCCGTTGTTTTTGAATAATTTCACTCCTTCACACACATCCTCATATTGAGGATTAGGCGTGAATTTGTCAAAAAACACACCACGAAGGCCAGCTTTGCTCCAAAATAGATAAGGCCATGCTGAATCGACAACGTAAAAAGGATTACTACAACCCCATTCAGCAAGAGTATTCAGTAAATATTCAACAGGATTATCAGGAAGAATTATCTTTTGATCGCGATAGTCAAAAGCAGTGATAGCAGTTTTAACTCTTGAATAATCATCAGGATTGTCTATTTCATCTATGAAATCATTCTCATAAGTAAATGGAGATATGCGAAGATCCTGAAAAACAGAATTGACTGCATTCTCAGCATAAACACCTGTTTGACCATCATCAACGTAATGTTCAACTTCATTAAGCCATAATTGGAGTGATTGCTTTGAAAGTTTATATAAAGGCTGAAAAGTAAAACAATCATCATCAAAAATGCTGATAGAGACTTCAGAAATGAGGCCATTTTTTAAACGTACTTTAAAATCCTTATCAGGCAGTGGAAGTTTAGGATTATATGTGGCAAGATTAGGCGAAGGATCAGCGAGTATTGACTCGATAAGATGACGGTTAAAGACAAGATCCCCATGAAGAAGTATGGAATCATCTTTTTCAACGTATTTACGAGCTAGATACAGGGAATAAATATAATTCGTTTTATCATAGATGGGATTCTCAACAAAAACAAAATGACAATCTGAAAACCTTTTTGCTTTTGTCGCTTCAATAAGCTGGTCTTTGAATGGGCCGACTGTAACAATAAAGTCTTTTACCCCAGCTTCGCTTAAGAGGCGTATTTGACGAGTGAATATAGTTTCGCCGTTGTCAAGCGGAACCATTGATTTATGTCCATGCTTGGTGAGCTCGCCCATCCGTTTGCCTAAACCTGAGTTATAAATAACAGCTTGCATCTCTATCTCCTATATCAAAATACATCTTAAATAATAAGTCATCGAGCAGAATGAAATTCGTTCATCATAGCTCTACGGTTTTCCTTAGGAGAAACTGTGGGTCTTCCTAAATCATCCCTAGAACCTTGGTGCGTGCGAATGATAAGAGCTTGTCTTTTACCCTGTTTTAAAGAAGCGATTCCTGAAATGATTTCCTCATCTGTTTCAGCGGTTATAACCTTTTTAAAACCACAAGCATATAGAATTGCTTCGGGTTCAATCTTAAAGGCAACAGTGGGTTGTCCTCCTACCGATTCGTGCGCGCCGTTGTTGATAAGAATATATTTAAAATTCTCAGGTGCATTTTGGCCGATAATTGCAAAACTTCCCATATGCATTAAAAAGGATCCATCTCCATCAATACAAAAGATCGTTTGATTAGAGCCAAAGGTCATTCCCATTGCAATTGAAGCAGTGTGTCCCATACCGCCAACCGTGAGAAAATCCTTTGCATGACTTTCCCCTCGTAGTTCGCGAAGTTCAAATATCTCTCGACTCGTTTTTCCAGTAGTTGAAACAATAAAGTCGGTTTTATCGAGATGCTGCAGAACAGTAGATAATGCTTGTTCACGCGAGAGCGGATAATCAACGACTTCAGGAGTGAAAGGGTACGAACTAAAAGTATTCTTGCGGACAATTAGTGCATACGGTTGTAGCTCTTTATCCATATACTCTTTAGCACGATTCAATTGGGGGATAAAATCATTCTCTAAAACTTCATAACGGATACCCATGGAATCAAGAAGGGATAATGTTACAGCACCTTGCTTTATATGTTGCGGTTCATCTTTAATGCCAGGTTCTCCACGCCACCCGATTATAAGGAGCATAGGAATCTCGTATATTTCACGATCTGCGATACTTAGAAGCGGATTGATCGTATTTCCAAGACCAGAGTTCTGCATATAAACTACGCCGTAATGACCGCTTGCGACAAAATAACCACAAGCAAGTCCAACAGCATTACCCTCATTGGCGGTTATTATATTCCTTGAAGATTCTGAACGGTCCGTTATGCATGCACATAAATTCTTTAGAAGAGAGTCAGGGACTCCGGCAAAGAAATCCATGTTATTGTCTAAAAGTGCTTTATAAAACAGAATAGGATCTATCATAAAAACAACTCCTTATCAATGCTAAGAAAGACTTTTCTGTAATCGTAATAAAATAATGACTATTTCGCAAATCAAATTGCATAGAGACTGGTTCAAAAACTAATTCTGCGGTATGAGACGGAGTACTTCTTTTATGGATAAGCATCTATCGTCGACTTCTTTACTACGTGAGAAGCGGAGAATGGTTTCTGCGGTTTCCAACATGGCAGGATATGCGCTTCTGAGAAGATGATTTGCGTAGATGATAATGTTAGCACCAGCAGTAGCTAGTTCTTCTTCAGTAAACTGGTTATATGACGTGGGGACCAGAATAAGGGGAACGTCTTTGGTATAAGCACGGAACTGCTTCATGAACTCAAATATTTCTTTCCCGTCTTTCTGCTTTGAATGGATCATTATTCCATCGGCACCGCCTTCTTCAAGATAGATTTTTGCACGCTCCATTGCATCATCGACTCCCTTGCCTGCAATCAGACTTTCCACGCGTGCGAAAATCATAAAATCGCGTGTAGATAAAGCCTGTTTACCGCATTTGATTTTGTGAGCAAAAGAATGCGGATCATCTAGCGTTTGTACTGCATCTGTTCCAAACAACGAATTCTGCTTTAAACCGGTCTTGTCTTCAATAATTATCGCAGAAACTCCAAGACGTTCAAGAGTACGCACATTATAAACAAAGTGTTCGATTTTTCCTCCCGTATCGCCATCCAAAATAATCGGCTTGGTCGTAACTTCCATGATTTCATTTATAGTGTTAAGACGACTGGTTAAATCAACCAGCTCAATATCAGGCTTTCCTTTAAAAGTCGAATCACATAAACTGCTCACCCACATAGCATCATACTCACGGATAGTACAGGTTTTCTGGTCTTCTACTCTTGCGTGCTCACAAATAAGTCCTGAAAGACCATTAGAAGCCTCCATGACTCGTACCCATGGTTTTAGTTTTAAAAGTGCACGCAGTTTTCCTCTGCGAACCTCAGGTGTGGACAAAAGCGCACGCGTTCTTTGATCAAGCTCGTTACCGGAAACACCATGTGTATATGGCACTTCAACTAGTTCTCCGCCATAACTTGCAACAGTAGCAATAACTTCCTCACGAACCATGGATTGAATTCCTGTTTTCCAGTCATCTCCGTGTAATACGTAGTCGGGTTTCAGCTCAAGAAGATTCTTTTTATAACTCAAAGTATCCTGACAAACAACACGAGCAACATCCTTCATGCTTTCAAAAATCGCTTTTCGAGTGTCATAGGATAAAATGGGCATGCGTTTGTAAGTTGCGATCACTTCATCAGTTAATAAACCGATTATGACATCACCTAATTCTGCACCTTTATGAATGATGTTCAGATGACCTTGATGAAGAATATCCGCACTCATTGCAATGTATACAGTTTTGTTCATAATATCGTTCCTTTCATTTATATAAATACTAGTTGTAATTGCTTAGAGCGACTTGCTCATTTTATGATTGCATATGTTTTATATAACTAAAACAATTGTGGCTGTCTAACTATATGGTCAAAGGAGACTATTTGTCAAGCGATGTTTAAGCAAAGAGTGTTATTCATAATGATGTGTTTCTTATTCATCACTATGATGAGAGTGTCGTTCGTTTTCGGGAGGGAGCTTTAGATAATCACCATAATACCAAGTTAACCATTCGTTCCAACACCAACATGCTGCACATGATACTCCTTCGAAAGATACAATTTCGGTTTTGTCGAACCAGTATTTAGGGGTGAACTCCTGCTTGGCATGATAAGCGCCGCCAATTGAGCAAAGCATTGCTCCATCAGGATGAGAGATTACATGTATTGCATAATTCTGAATTGATTTTAAAAGTTTTACTGAGAGTATCTTGAGGCATCGGTATGCCATCCGTGCAACTAGACCATTTGGAATATATGGACGCCATCCAACTTTTTCTCTAATGACGTACTCGCATTCATGAAAAACATAAAAAGCAATTGTGGTAGTTAAAGAAAGCTTTTTTGTGGGATAAAGTGGGAAAATATCAATATGTGTTCCTAAAGGAGATTTTTTATACTTCGAAGATAAAGGTAGACTTGTATCACATAATTTGGCGAAAATAAAAGGATAATTCGGGTCATTATCTCTGCACTGAACTACGTATTTCGGATGTAATTCATGCCTTAGCGCTAGAAATGTATTATAATCATTTATCGGCATCGCAACATCAATATCATCATCCCAGGGAATAAAACCACCATGCCGTATTGCACCGAGTAATGTTCCGCTGCTTATCCAATAAGTCAAATTATGCTCGTTACAAAAAGAAATATAGTCTTTTAGCACATTTAGCATGTTGCTCTGCAAAGGCGTCATGGGACATATCCTCTCTAATTATCATCAACCAATGGTTTGTTCAGTAAAGTATTGATAGCAAGATATGTTCTTTCAGAATTCCTGGAATCATTAATTGTAAAAAACGAGTTAATTCGATTAAGGTACTTATCTTCAACACAGCAATTGTTTAGTATTATTCGTTCAAGTTCAGCAATTACATCTTGTTCAGAGCCGACTACAGGTCCAAACGCATCTCGAGTATAATCAAAATAACCCGTTGGTAAATGTTCCTTTCGAAAAGTGTCTGCATCAAATTGATAATATACTGTGGGTTTTTTCATGTAAGCAAAATCCATAAAAACACTTGAGTAATCCGTTATAAGAACTGATGCCTGCTTAAGGATGGAGGGAATTGACAAATCAGTCCATTTACGGATCATAATCTGTCGAGATTGTGTAGAAAACACTGCTTCAAATTGCGACATGTTTCGGTGAACACAGAAAACTGCACGTTTTCCATATTTTTTAAGAAGACGGTCAAGTTCAGCATTATTCAAAAGAGAATTCCAAGCAGTAAAGTATTGGCTTTGCCGGAATTCACAGTCGCTTTTGCATTCCCGTTGAATTCGCATGCGCCATGTAGGCATTAGAATTATAAGATCTGGATCAGGAGTTGTGTCGTGGAGAGAATCAAATCGGCAGAGGCCAAGGTGTTGCACCACACCTTCTGGATATCCAAAGGTATTACGAATAAAAGTATACTCTGGTAAAGCTGCACAACAAAACAAACTGAGCTTCGCCTTATCATAATGGAGAAATGGCATATCGTCCTTCGCGACTCCGTGTTGCAAAAAAACTCGTTTGTTCTTTAACCATCCTAGAACGACTTCAAATAAATAGCAGACTGCAGCATTGGGCTTTCCTCCCTTCTGGCTGCTGATATTGACCTCGGCAGCCAGATAGTATATCCAATGAGAGAAACTGCCATATGCAACAACCGGACCGACAGATGTCACTTTGTTCCGAAGTGGAGATCTCTTGGATATTGCATATACAGCATCGACTTGGGGCTGATTGCGACGCAAATAACAGAAAAGGGCGAAAGCGTTATCCTGCGCTTCCAGACTGTACTCACATAAAAGCCAAAGATGCTTGCGAAACAGCTTGTAAATCATCGCTGGCAATAAAGCAAATAAAAACAAAAACAGATGACCAATATCTGCTATACGAATTCGTTTCAGTTTCGACAGAAAAGACTCATTCATAACCAATAACGAATAACTCCATGAATAATATAATGCAGAAAGCACCATGTTGCATGAATTGAATTCAATCCAATGTACCGGAAAGTGCGCCATGCCATAGAAGCAGATTTTAGCTTGTTGCCAGATTTTGATGCAGCGGTGATTCGATATAGAATTAGAGGTTCCTGTATTCCATAGGCAACGGTTCCTTCCTGCAGGATTGACAGCCAACAGATATAGTCTTCATGTAAATCACTGCGCTCCATGGGATGTAGTAGAAACAACTCTGTCCGAAGGACAATGGTGCTGCAGATCAAGTCATTGCCATGAAGCAGGGAATGGTATGAAACAGATGCCGGAACTTGAAATACACGTCCGATTGTCTGCGAGTGACTATCAATACAGGCAGCCCCGCTATATATGAATTCAGTTTCACTTTTTTCTGCTAGAGAAAGCTGCTTCTCAAGCTTTTCGGGAAGCCAGATATCGTCACTATCAAGAAAGGCAATCCATTTTCCCAAAGCAGACTTAGCGCCATGGTTTCTCGCTGCGGCAACTCCTCCATTGTATTTAAGGGTAATAACCCGAATTCGTGAATCTTCAGTAACTAAACGTGTTAGTATGGCAGGTGTTCCGTCGGTTGATGCATCGTCAACTATGATCAATTCCCATGATTGATAAGTCTGAGATAATACTGAACGTATACTTTCCTCAACGGTGGCCTCGCATTGGTAGGCAGGCATAATGATACTTACGAGTTCATTCATATAGACCCCCCAAAAATGCTGCAGAAAGAGGCAGTTCGGACAGATCATCATACAGAAGGTCTCCAAAAGCTTTTTTTCCAACTGAAGTCTCTTTTACAAGCAATTGAATCATGGGATTGAACAGAGAAGTTTTCCAGAGTTTTCGGCCTGCATCGGAAGCGATTTGTTCAATCAGAGCAACAGTGCTAACAGGTGATGGATCTTGAGGAAAGAAAATGCCAGAGCGAGCTTCATCAATCCTTTTGCGAACATATTCGCATAGCCTATCAATCGATATGAGACTTCTTTTGTTCTGTACAGTGGGGCAGAAGAAGAGATAGCGCGTCAGTTTCTCAAGCGTACGGTAATTACCTTTGGCACCAGGACCATAAACCATTGGAGGACGGAGAATAGCTACAGCAAAGGATTCATCAGCGAGAGGAGCGATTCTTTGCTCCGCCTCAAGTTTGGACTTGGCATAGGCGGTTACGGGGTGAGGAGGGGTACTTTTCGTAATGACACCCGTTTGCATCCCATAAACACTCATCGTGCTGAACTGTATTAGCAGAGGAACTCCATCCGATTTCGCTTTTTCCGCGATTATCACTGCGAGATCCCGGTTTACGGAATCATAGAGGCTCTGCATGCCAGGGGTATCTTTCCTATGAACGATTGCAGCCACGTTTATGACAGCGTCAGCACCACAAAAATCAAACGATTCCGGAGAGGCTTCGACAGTAGATACAATCTGAACAGCATACATACCATTCTGGGCAAGCAAATGCTTGCAAAGCATGGTTCCGATATAGCTTCCTTCACCTGTAATAATGACAGATTTCATTTATGAATTGGAAGAGTTAGACTCATCTTGTCCCTCGGAATAACCTTTCCGGTTCAGAACGACACCAACTGTCAGTAAGAGACATTTGATATCCATAGAAAAAGAAATATGAGATGCGTATTCTCCATCGAGGCGGGCTTTTTCCTCCAACGAAATACTGTCGCGACCGTTGACTTGCGCCCAGCCGGTGAGCCCAGGAACAACATCGTTCGCGCCATACTGATCACGGAGAGTAATAAGATCATCTTGATTCCAGAGAGCAGGGCGTGGCCCCACGATTGACATCTCGCCACGAATGATATTGATCAGTTGAGGCAATTCATCAAGACTGGTTTTTCTTAGAAACTTCCCCGCACGCGTTATCCAATAGTCAGGGTCTTGCAGCAGATGCGTTGCAAGATCACGCGGAGCATTGGTCCGCATTGTCCGAAATTTAAGGATTTCGAATACTGAATGGTGAATACCGATACGTTTCTGACGGAAAAAAACAGGCCCAGGCGAATCCAACCTGATCCATACAGCAAGGATCAGAAATAGAGGGGATACCACGAGGAGACCTATTGAGGACAGCAGAATATCTAGAGATCTTTTTATAAACCGCTGATACATAACCGTTCCAATCTGCTTATTTTTCCTATCTAGTAGCATAACATTTTATAGGTAAAAATGCAACATGAGCAATCTGTGAAGAATTGTAAATATCCCTATTTAATAGAAACTGTATGGGATAAACACGGCGGTTGCTTTTTTTTTACATCGTTGATAAAATACGTACATATTATATTTTCTTAAGGGTTCACGTATATCGTATATGGAGGTGTTATGGAGAATACTTCCTGCAAAGAAAGATTGAAAAGAATGTGTTCCAGCATGTCTTTGAACATCATTGGAGCGATTGTTCTTTTGTTGCTTGTTTTCGGAACGCTAGTAAGCATTCTTGGCTTTGTTAGTTTTACAAATGCATTCAAGAAGGAGTATTCCACTTCCACCTATCATATGGCAGATACTGCAGCTTCCTATGTCAGCGGAGATTTCTTAACTGATTATTTGGAAGGGAGACATATCAATGAATACCAGAGAACGAAGCTCTTCCTGGATGATTACTGTAAGAAAATGAGCGTTTCATTAGTCTATGTAATCGTCGTTGATACCAGTGACTATGGAAGATTTGTTTCCATCTTCAACGCTGTTGATAACACGGTTGACAACTCAGAGTATATAGAATGGAAACTCGGTCATAAACGCAATACGACCAATGATGAGTATCGTGCTAAATACAAAGCTTTGTATAATAAAGAATCATTATATGAAACCGTCTACCGAATCAACCCGGAAGACGGATCTCATCCTCATATTACAACTTTAGTGCCGATCAAAAATATCAAAGATGAGGTAGCAGGGGTTCTGTGTATTCAGAGGCCGATCCGTGAACTGAAAGAAGCGAGACAGCCTTATGTGATTACGATTGTGATCTCTACTTTCTTATTGGCATTGTTCGCTTCGATACTCGCCGCAACGTTTATTGACAAGCAGTTTGTGACACCGATCAATAAGGTTACCGCAGAGGCAACCAGGTTCGCTTCAGAAAACACAAAAGGGGAGCCGCTGGGGCAGATCAGTAAGTTTGACGTGTTTTCAAGTCTCGCGCATTCTATAGATACAATGGAGAGCGATATGGTTCTTTACATGGAAAACCTGACGGCTGTAACCGCTGAAAAAGAAAGGATCGGTACAGAACTGTCGCTGGCGAGAACAATCCAAAGCGATTCCATCCCGGACAGTTTCCCAGCCTTTCCGAACAGAACAGACTTTGATATCTATGCAACGATGACACCGGCAAAAGAGGTCGGGGGAGACTTCTATAATTTCTTTCTTGTTGACGATGACCATCTGGCAGTTGTAATCGGTGATGTTTCCGGAAAAGGTGTTCCGGGATCGTTAAGCATGATGGTGACAAATATCTTGATCAGTGAAAGAACACAGATGGGGGGAACCCCGGCAGAGATATTATCATTTGTCAATAAACGTTTATGTGAACACAACAAAGCTGAAATGTTCGTAACTTTGTGGCTCGGGATTATCGAACTGTCGACAGGCAGGGTGCTTGCTTCAAGTGCGGGTCATGACGATGCGATAACATACAGAAAAGGAGGAAGGTTTTGCCAGATGAAAACGAAACATGGTTTGGCTGCCGGCGCCTTCCTGGATTCAAGGTATACGGATTTTGAGCTCCGAATGGGAATGGGAGACAAACTGTTCCTATTTACGGATGGTGCGACTGAAGCAACGGATGCTGATGGGAATATGTTCCGGATGGAAAAGCTGCTGAATGCATTAAATGAGAACAAGGAAGGATCACCACTTGAGATCTTGAACAATGTTCATGCAAGAGTGAACGAGTTCGTTGGAAATGCTCCCCGGTTTGATGATCTTACCATGCTCTGCTTCGAACTCAAGGGAAACACAAAAGACTGAACGGACTGGAACTGCGTTTCGGCACGGTGGATGAACGGTTCAGATAAAACCGCTACCGGACGAAAAATGGGGGAAGATATTGATATGACTGATTTCGGAAAACAGGCAGCTATGGATTCATCGGGATTTGTACTGCTAGCAGATTTTGTCCCGGGAATCGTGCAGGAGATCCGTTACTATTCGACATATAATTTTATTGGAGACCGTATTGACGGATATGAGGAACCTTGTGCACTTCTGACAATAGAAGCAGCTCGTGCACTGAAACTAGTCAGCAGTGAAGTTGCAGTGCATGGATTCCGGCTGAAAATCTTTGATGCTTACCGTCCCGCAGACGCGGTCAGGCACTTTGTCTTGTGGGGGATTGAGGATCAGGATCTTAGAATGAAACCATATTTCTATCCTGATCTCGAAAAACAGGAGCTGTTCTTGAAAGGATACATCGCAAAACAATCCAGCCACAGTAGAGGGAGCGCAGTTGACTTGACACTTCTGGATATGAAGTCTGGTAAAGAACTGGACATGGGAAGCCCCTTTGACTTGTTCAGTGAGGTTTCTCATCCGGACTATAAAGGTATCACAGAAGAGCAGTATAGGAACAGAATGTTTTTGAGAACTGTGATGCTCCGCAATGGCTTTTTGCCCATCGATTGTGAATGGTGGCATTTCTCGCTTGAAAACGAGCCCTATCCGGATACTTATTTTAAGTTCCCGGTTTCCGCAGGATATCTGAAAAGGTGACGGAATACATTGGACTCCTAGACAAAAAGAATGGTTCGTAGTCTGTTTTTTCAATTAAAACATGGAACATCTTAGCACTTGCATGAAAGACGGTGGAGTTGATTCGGGTTGTGACAGTCTGCGAACGATGGAGGAAAAGTATGACATATAAGAATAGAATGATCTTTGCAGGGACTTTAACTGGATTGTTTTTGTTGCTTTTGATTCTGGTCAAGACGGTAGATGTCGCTCCAATCGGCCCGAACGGAACGAAGATCGGATTATCAACGATGAACGGGGCAGTACATGAAGGGATTGGAATTCATCTTGGATGGTACCATCTGACGGAAGTTTTCGGGATTCTGGCGATTCTGACAGCCGGAGGCATTGCGATAATCGGCCTTTTGCAGTGGATCACGAGGAAGAATCTCCTTAAAGTTGATGCGGAAATCCTGACCTCGGGGCTGTTGTTCGCTGCGGCGATTCTGCTGTATTTTCTTTTCGAGAAAGCAGTCATCAATTACCGGCCGGTCATTATGCCGGGAGAGACCGAACCGGAAGCGTCATTCCCGTCGTCACATACATTTCTGATCATTACTGTTATGGGGTGTGTTTTTATGCTCTCCTCAAAATATGCACCAGACGGAATCATTCGGATCGGAATTAAGGCTGTCTGCGCCATTATCATTCTACTGACAATTATCGGCCGCCTGGTTTCTGGAGTACACTGGATTTCGGATATCATAGCTGGAGTTCTCCTCGGTACGGCTTTACTTGACTGGTTCCGTATCGCATTGGCATGGACGAAGAAACTTCTGAGAACGCTTCGAAACAGAAGGAAATCATAAGACGAAATGAGCAGCAGACGTGAGTATCCATTGATTGGGCTGACACCCTTATGGGATAAGGATAAACAGCGGTACTGGATGTTTCCTGATTATATCGACTGTATACGTCATGCGGGAGGAATTCCCGTCATTCTTCCGCTGGGCGATACTCCTGAAGATATGGACAGGATTATTCATTCAGTTGATGGAATTCTTTTTACCGGAGGACCTGATATTGATCCTGTGATCTACGGAGCTGTTGACAAAACAGGAACGGTCGATGTTTGCGCAAAACGTGATGCTTTTGAGATTCCACTGATGCGTTTGGCAAGAACTCTCAGAACTCCAACTTTTTGTATCTGTAGAGGGATTCAGATTCTGAACGTTGCTATGGGAGGAACGGTATACGAGGATATCCCATCGCAATACCAGACGAATCTGCATCACATGCAGTGTATACCATTCTCAGAACCTTCGCATACAGTGGCGATCGAAAAAAAGAGTGGTTTGTATGAATTGCTTGGCGCAGATCAAATCTGGGTCAACAGCTGCCATCATCAGGCAATCAGACACTTGGCAAAAGGACTTTTCGTTGCTGCGAGATCATCTGACGGACTGATTGAAGCTGTTGAACTGCCATGGGAGAGCTTCTGCGTAGGGGTTCAATGGCATCCGGAAAGGCTTGGCTATGACAACCCCTCCAGCTGTGCCATGTTCAGAGCGTTCATAGAGGCATGTTGCAGATGAATAGAACAGACAGGAATCGGCAGAACTATAGTCTGCTTATCCTGTCTTTTTCTTATATCTAACGCCCGAAACCAGAACAAGTACGTAATCAGAGCAACTTTGCACGTAATTCTTCCTGAGACATAGGCGACAAATCAGCAGGTGCAAAATCAAACACAGTTTTGCATCCGAAGTCACCTTTGGTCTGCGCTTTGGTTATCGCTCTGGCATATGCAACCAAAACCGATGCAGTGAACTCCGGATTAGAGTCAAGTTTCAGAGAATACTCGATCGTATGGGAGTGCTCTTTATTGATTCCCGTTTTTCCGGTGCGAATGACAAATCCCCCATGAGGAAGTTCACTGTGATTCCGCTCCATTTCTTCTGCAGTGATAAAGGTAACGGTCGTATCGTAATCAGCGAAATAATTAGGCATAGTTTTAATAGCTGATTCGATTGCTTCGAGATCAGCACCGTCTTTTGCGACAACATAGCATTCTCTCAAGTGTTTCTGCCGGGTTGTCAGAGTTGGTGCCATGCCGGATCGGACCGCGGACAGAGCTTCCGGAACAGGGACAGTATATTGTCTGGCGTCCAGAACTCCGTCAATCCGACGGATTGCGTCTGAGTGCCCCTGACTGACACCCCTTCCCCAGAACGTATAATCTGTTCCTTGCGGCAGGATTGCAGAAGCGTACAGACGATTCAGAGAGAACAGACCCGGATCCCACCCGCAGGAGATAAGAGCAACATGACCGCTTCTTTTTGCGGCTTGATCTACTGAACGGAAATGTTCAGGGATTCTTGCATGCGTATCGAAGCTGTCGATCACATTGAATTTTTCAGCCATCTGAGGAGTCATGGCTGGAAGATCTGTTGCGCTTCCTCCGCAAAGAATGAGAACATCAATGGAATCCTGATACGAATCAAGAGCATCTAGCCCATATACCGGAACACCTGTTCGACTGGTAATTATACTCGGATCTCTCCTGGTAAAAATACCGATCAGTTCTGCATCAGGGTTCTGTGTGACTGCAGATTCCACACCTTTTCCAAGATTGCCGTATCCTAAGATAGCTAGTTTCATGCTTCCTCCAATTAACCTGAATTAACAGATTCAAACACTATTAATCTTCACAATTATATATTATTTTAAAGAAAAGTCAACAGCCGGCCATCGGCGGGGCTCGATTGCTGCTGGACAGGTTGCACTTGTAAAAACGGTGTGATATCATGTTGTCAGCGAAAGAAAAGAGGAGACTGACGGTGAAAAAAAGAGTTGCTTTGATCGTCCTTGACAGTGCGGGAATCGGTTATTTGCCGGATGCAGCTGAATTCGGAGATGTCGGTGCAAATACCATCTGTAATATTTATGCCAAACGCGGAAAACTGAATGTGCCCAACATGATAAAATTGGGGTTGGGAAACATCGACGGTGCGGCTTTGCCGAAGGCAGAAGGACCAATTGAAGGCACGTACGGAAAATGTGCGGAAAAGACACATGCGAAAGATACAACCTGCGGACACTGGGAAATGGCAGGGTATTCTCTTGAAAAAGCTTTCCTGACTTTTCCAAATGGATTTCCAAGAGAGTTTCTGGACGCGTTTGAAAAAGCGATTGGAAGAAAAACGCTTGGCAATTATGTTGCGAGCGGGACAGCCATTATCGAGAAGCTGGGAGACGAACATGTAAGGACGGGATATCCCATCGTCTATACCAGTGCAGACAGTGTTTTTCAGATTGCAGCGCATGAGAGCATTATTCCGTTGCAGGAACTTTATCAGATTTGCGAGACCGCGAGAAAGATGCTTGTCGGAAATTATCTGGTGGGAAGAGTCATCGCGCGTCCGTTCACCGGCGAAAGCGGAAGGTATGTCCGTACGGAAAACCGCAAGGATTATGCTTTGGAACCGTTTAAGCCGACTATACTGGACGGCTTGATGGAGAAAGGCCTGGAAACAGTCGCAATCGGGAAAATCGAGGATATATTCTGCCACCGAGGGATAACCACAGTGGACCATACAAGGAACAATCCTTCCGGTATCGAATCAACGGAGCGGTTTTTGAAAGAAGGAAAGGGAGACTTCATCTTCACAAATCTGGTTGATACCGATATGCTGTACGGACACAGAAACGATGTGGAAGGATATGCACAGGCGCTTGAATATTTTGACCGGAAGATCCCGGATCTGTTTGCCGGAATGACGGAGGACGATATACTGATGATTACTGCTGATCACGGCTGCGATCCGACTTTTCCTGGAACGGATCACACCCGGGAGTATATCCCGCTTTTGATTGCAGGCTCGCACATCAAAAAAGGTTATAATCTTCATATCCGTTCCGGATTCAACGATATCGGAGCGACTATTTATGAGTATCTCACCGGAGAGGACTGGCGTGAGGGAGATTCATTTTTGAAGGATATTTGGGAGGAATAAGAATGGAACTGACAGAGATCATCAAAAACGCGGTATGCAAGTTGAAGGAAGCCGGAGGCGACAAAGCCCGGATAGGGTTGATTCTCGGAAGCGGACTCGGTGATTACGCCGAAACTCTTGATAACAGAAGATATGTGAACTATGCAGATATTCCCGGATATCCCTGTTCTTCAGTCGTTGGCCATAAGTCCAGATTTGTAATCGGTGATAAGGCTGGAAAAACCGTGATCGTAATGCAGGGGCGTTTTCATTTCTATGAAGGATATGCGCCGTCACTGCTGACAGTCGGCATCCGTACACTGAAGGAGATCGGAGTTGAGAAATTATTGCTGACCAATGCAGCAGGCGGAGTCAACAAAGAGTATCAAGCAGGAGATCTGATGCTCATATCGGATCATATCAATCTTTCCGGGATGAATCCCCTGATCGGTAAGAACCTGGATTACCTTGGACCTCGGTTCCCGGATATGTCCAATGTTTATGACAGGGATCTTCGCAAGAAACTGAAGGAACTTGCGGCGAAAAATGATATTACACTGCAGGAAGGTATTTATTTGATGATGTCCGGTCCTTCCTATGAGACACCGGCAGAAATCCGGATGGTACGTACACTTGGCGCGGATGCTGTTGGAATGTCTACCGTACCGGAGGCAATCGCGGCGGCTCACTGCGGGATAAAAACTATTGGTATTTCTCTAATCACGAATATGGCAGCCGGCATACTCGATCAACCGCTCTCTCATGCGGAGGTAACAGAAACAGCGGAGAAAGCATCCAGAGCGTTTACAAAACTGGTCGATATTATTGTGGAAAAGCTGTTCTGAAAGCAAAATCATAGTATTCTAAATCAAAAAACAATCCGTTCGGTACCCGAATCTCTGGCCCGGACGGATTGTCTGCTTTTCGTACAAATTATAAGCTTTTTATGAGAGATACCGTTTCGTCCAGATGCATTCCAAAGGAAGCCTTGACAAGGATCGTATCTCCATTCATAAGAAGAGAAGGAAGCGCTGCATGAAGAGCAGCCTTATCAGAAAACCATGTTGCGTTTTCATGTTTCGATGCATTTTTAGATAGAGGTCCTACACAGATTAAACGATCGATTCCGAGATGATAGGCTATATCACCTATTCTTTTGTGATAAGCAGGAGCGTTCGGACCAAGTTCCAGCATGTCACCGAAAACACAGACTTTTCTTGTCGGAGCCTGGCTTAGAAGCTTCAGCGCAGCTTCCATGGAAGTGGGATTCGCGTTATAGGATCCGTCGATTAATGTGAAACGATCGGTGTGAAATATGTCAGCGCGGCCTTTCGCTGGCTGGAAGGAGTCCAGTCCTGCCGATATCTCTTCTGGAATCATTCCGAGAGAGAGACCGACTGCAATAGATGCCATCGCATTCCGAATCATATGTTCTCCTGCGGCATGCAGATCAATCTTAATTGCGCAGGAAGGACATAATGCAGTAAATGAAACATGTTCAAGTCCATCTGTCATGATATCGACAGCGCGATAATCATTGCCCGGACCGATCCCGTACCGTATCGCACCGGGAATAGTGCGAAGAAGATCGTCATCGCCGTTGACGATGATCTTTGCGCCTGGCCTTGCGTGCCGAAGCATTTCAGTTTTTCCCCGGAAAATCCCTTCACGGGAACCAAAGAACTCAATATGTGCCTCACCGATATTCGTGAAAAGGCAAATAGTAGGTTGTGAAACACGAGCGATTGCATCGATTTCACCAAAGTGATTAGTTCCGAGCTCCATGACGGACACCTCATGCTCCGGAGTAATCCGGAGCACTGTGGTTGGAAGTCCTGTCTGATTGTTCAGATTTCCTTCGGTTGCATGCGTGCGAAAATGCTGTGACAGCACCGAGCGGACCATTTCTTTGGTCGTGGTTTTTCCGACACTGCCAGTAATGCATACGACCGGAATGTTGAAACGTTCACGATGGAGCT